>ERZ1026810.5-NODE-5-length-254833-cov-13.831947_pt1 | contig 254833 bp, 204 predicted proteins | sample MGYA00520872_ERZ1026810 | MGnify/ENA primary metagenome ERZ1026810 (study PRJEB33270, sample SAMEA104284477) | anaerobic digester metagenome | biome: Anaerobic digester microbiome; feature: mesophilic sludge digester; material: Anaerobic digester biomass | place... | reverse complement strand
TCGCCCGCGGTGCAGCGGACAGGGGAATAAAGGTGATTATTGCAGGCGCGGGCATGGCGGCTCATCTGCCGGGAGTGATAGCTGTGATGACCCCCGTACCGGTCATCGGAGCACCTGTGAAGGTATCCCTTGACAGTCAAGCACAGGCACCGGAATAATTGAGCCGGATGCGGTGAAGTACAGGCACCGGACTAACTGAGCCGGTTGTCAGGCAGCATTTCCCGCTCCGGATAGTTCGGGTGCTTATGGCTGTGTATCCGGACACACCGGCTGGAACACTACCTGATATTCCCCTCAAAACCGGTCCTCCTGTCTTCCGCATTTTCCCGGGACACCCATGTAAGTCATTGTAAATCAATATATGATTATCATTTTGGGGTGTTCCGAAATAACGAAATGTGTTTGTCCGCACCAAGTTGAACAGCTCTGGAAGTACTAGTGTTCAGATAATTAGCAAGGCAAGGGGGCGTTATAAAGTGGTCAGGAGCTTTGGTTCCGCCACCACACAGCAGGAAATAGATAATTTAGTCCGAAAGGCCCGACAGGAGATAAATCACCTCTCCAAGCCACAGGATCTCTTTCGTCATCTTGTTATCTCACGCATTGCCTTCCCGCTGAGTAAGCTGAAGACAATCGATTACCTCTTCCGTTATCAGGGAGTATCCCTTGAGATTGATACTGTTTATCGTTGTCACTGAAAAAGGCAGCAGAAATCACTCATACCATGTATCGATAACTTATACCCTCCCTGAGTCGAAACACACAGAAAGCCACCTGCTTAAGATGGATCAAGAGCAGCAGGAACTATACGGTATTATCCAGAATTATTTTTAAGGTATCCCATTGCGGAAAACAGGAAAATACCGATCTGTAATTCTGTTAGGAGACATCATATAAAAAAAGAAGCTGCCTCAATTGTTGAGACAGCTTCCAGGGTAATTAAATGTACCTTATAGTGTTAACTACGCAAGTCTTACATTAACGGCATTTAACCCTTTTTTGCCCTCCTGGAGGTCAAATGTCACCTCATCATTCTCCTTGATCCTGTCGATCAGGCCTGTAGAATGAACAAAATACTCTTTGGATGAGCTGGCGTCCTTAATGAATCCAAAACCTTTGGATACATTGAAAAATTTAACAGTTCCTTTATTCATGAGATAATTTTTAATTGGCTGCAAAGGTAAGCGAGTTTTTGAAACTATGACACCTCTCCAGGAGAAAAAAGAATATAAATGATTTGCCGGGTCAGCATCTATTTCTTCCAGAATGTGCGGGTGAAGAGGGCAAGGATCGTAAATATCTCAAGACGGCCTATAATCATCAGCATCACCATGGTCAGCCTGGCAATGGCGTTGAAGTGGGCATAATTTCCCATATTCCCTGACGCACCGAAACTTGGCCCTACGCATGAGAGGGCCGATACCGAGGAGCCAGCCGCTTCAATGGCAGGTATACCTGACACAGAAATAATAAGTGTCCCTGCAATAAAGATGATCAGGTAAAGCTGAATAAATACAATCATCAGGCTGTTGATGTTGTCAGGCACCACCTGGCCGTTGAGCCTGACAGGTATCACGGCAGAGGGGTGCAGAAGCCTCACGGTCACATTACGAAGATTCTTCAGTGCTATCAGATGACGCGCCATTTTTATGCCGCCGGTGGTTGAACCGGTTGATCCGCCTGCAAACATCAGGAGAAAGATCATAACAAGAGCAGTCTGAGGCCATGCGTTATAATCAGTCGTAGCGAAACCGGTGGTTGAGATGGTTGAAGTAACCTGGAAAAATGCATGCCTGAAGGCCACCTCAAAACTTCTTTCGGTACCTGTGTGGAGGACCAGTGTGACAGCCACAACTGCTATGGTTGTGAATAATATATAGAACCACAACTCCTCATTGGCCTTCACCCTGGAGAAATTGCGTTTCAGAATAAAATAAAAGACCACGAAGCTGGTAGCAGAGAGGAACATGAATACCCCCAGCACGTACTGGATATAGCCGGAGTACCCGGCGATGCTGGTGTTCTTTGTTGAAAACCCTCCTGTCGCAACCGTACCGAATGAGTGGCAGATGCTGTCGAAAAGGTTCATTCCGCCGGCAGTGAGAAGGATTACCAGAACAGCTGTAAGCATAAGGTATATCATCAATACGGTATAGGCTATTGACCTTGTCCGGGGAAGTATCTTTTCCTTCATGGATGACTCCAGCGAGAAGAGGCTGTATCCTCCGACCCTGAGTGAAGGAAGCACGATTATTACGAGCAGTATTATTCCTATACCGCCTATCCAGTGTGTCAGGCTGCGCCAGAAGAGGACTGATTTTGAAAGACTTTCCACCTCTGTCAGTATTGATGCCCCGGTGGTAGTGTAACCAGAGACGCTCTCGAAGAGCATGTTAACAAATCCCTTTATCTCATGACTGAAAACATACGGAATGGTGCCTGAAATGACCAGCAAAATCCATCCGAGCGTAACGCTCAGATAACCCTCACGTAATGTAACCTTCTGATTCAGCGGACTGTTAATGGGGAAATAGAGGAGTGCACCCGGTATGATTACCGTCACAAATGCAAGAAGAAACGGAGTGACGGGCTCAGAATATATCAGCGCCACAGGAATGCAAAGCAGGAACGATGATGCTGATATCAGCAGGATGAGTCCGGAGATCTTAAGTACGGATCTGAAACTGATGGTGTTCATTCCACCTTCATCTGTCATGCCCGGGCGTTGCAGCCCCGGCTTTCGTGATTCCGGAGCGACTCGAACGCTCGACCCACAGCTTAGAAGGCTGTTGCTCTATCCAACTGAGCTACGGAACCGTACCGCGGTTAATAAAAAACCGCGGCAAATATAAGCAGATTTTTCCGTTTGACAACCGGGAACTTTTACCGTTATGGATATGAAAGTCAAGCCGTCTTTATCCAGTTGACAAGCCCCTTTTTCTCTATGATCGCCTTCAGCTCAGGAGGCAGTGGTTCAAATCTGAACTGTTTCTCTCCCACCTTCAGCAGTCCACTGTCAAAGTCTATCTCCACCGCATCACCTGCACGGTACGCCTCCACGGCCTCCCTGTGCACTATCAGCGGCAACCCCTGGTTAATTGAGGAACGGTAGAAGATACGGTTGACTGACTTGATGATGACAGCCCTGACCCCCAGATGGGCAAGCCCCACCGACGGATGTTCCCTTGAGCTGCCACACCCGAAGTTGTCGCCGGCAATGATGATGTCACCGGCCTTCGCATTTGAACTGAACGAGGGATCAAAGTCGCCGAACAACAACGGAAGAATTGCAGCCGCATCAGAACTCATAACGGAGTAAGTGTGCTTGCCGGCAAACATCTGGTCAGTGTTCAGGTTGTCAACATCTGCATAATTCCAGACATTGCCTTCCTTTCTGTTCTCTCCCTCCCTGATGGTGTTTGTCAGGCTCTGTGGAGGATTCAACGGAAACAGCTCGTTGCCCTTTATAACCCTGGGGTCGGTAATTACCCCGGTGATAGCTGATGCAGCCACTGTGGCAGGCGAGGCAAGGTAAATAGAAGCCTCCTTGTTACCCATCCGGCCCAGGAAGTTTCTGTTGGCTGTAGAGATGACCGTATGACCATTGGCAGGTATCCCCTGCCCGGTGCCCAGGCACGGACCGCAGCTGGGACTGAGGATGTTGGCGCCTGCCTCTATCAGGTCAGTGACTATACCCTCCCTGATGGCCTGAAGATAAATCTCCTTCGATGCGGGGATGATATGAAGCTGGAAGCCCGGTTTCACCTTCGCACCCCTGAGGACTGACGCTGCTGTCCGGAGATCCTCAATCCTGCCATTGGTGCAGGTGCCGATCAGTCCTTCATGCACAACGGTACCAGCCACCGAAGCAACCGACTTTATATTGTCAACATGATGAGGAGCTGCCACCAGCGGAAATACCTCCGACAGGTCAATGGATATGCTGCTTTTGTATTCAGCGCCCTCGTCAGCCCAGATACCGGGAGTGTTGGAACCAATGAACTTCTGCAACACCTTATCAGCCGGGAAAACAGCATTCTTGGCTCCCATCTCCGATGCAAGATTTGCAACAGTCATCCTCTCGCTGACGCTGAGCGAAGCAACTCCCTCTCCATGAAATTCTATAGACATGTAATTGGCGCCGTCAGAGCCCAGCATCCCTATGATCCACAGCGACAGGTCCTTTGCAGTGACACCCGGACGCAGCCGGCCGGTCAGCTCAATTCTCATTGAAGGAGGAACAAGGAACCACGTCTCGCCTCTCTTCCAGATTCCTGCTGACTCGGTGCGGTCTATTCCCGCTGCAAGGGCATTGAAGGCCCCTGCCGTACAGGTGTGGCTGTCAGAACCGACAATAATCATTCCCGGACGGGCATGATTTGACATCATCTGATGGCAGATACCCATCCCTGAGTCGTAAAACTTACTGATTCCCTGTCCTGCCACTATGTTCCTGATATCCTGGTACTGTGTAGCCAGTTTGGCATCAGCAGGCGGGGCATTGTGATCAAGAACTATGACCATCTGGTCAGGATCTGACACCTTCTCCCCTCCCATTTTCTTGAATGTCTGGAAGATACTTGCGGTGTTGTCATGTGTCAGGATCAGATCGGGTTTCCTGAATACTACTGCCCCCTCCGGAGCGCCCAGTGCTTTTTCAACAAATGTCCTTGGTTTCATTATAATATAACTTTGATATTAAAGATATAATGGAACCCGCATGACCGAAAATTATACAAACGGGTGTTTGTCTGTTTGATACATGCGGGTTTTATCTGATGATATCTCTTTCGTTAAATTTTACCCAATAAACCACCCCTTTTATAAATCTCATACTGAGCATCATAGAACGGATTAATTAAAGTTTTTAATCCGTTGCGTTCATTCACTGTTTCCCCGGTCAGCATATTGATGGAGATGACATCCTGGTCGCGGAGGTCTATCTTTTCGAGGCTGGAGTATGTAAGTATGGGGAATGCAGCGTTAATGGCATTGCGTTCATAGATGGCGCCGAATGACTGTGCTACAACGGCATGTATTCCCAGTGAGACAAAGCAGTCAACAGCCTGCTGGCGTGAGCTGCCGCTTCCGAAGTTTTTCCCGGCAACAATGATATCGCCTGCCTGGGCCTTCTTTGCAAAATCCTTGTAACCTTCCAGGTTGTCAAATGCATACTGGCCCATCTCGCGTATGTCAGTGATGGAGAGGTACCGGTTGTGGAAGATCATGTCAGTGTCAATGTTGTCACGTTCTATCAGCCATACCCTTCCCCGGATGACGGTGGGTCTGTCAGTTTCCGCGCTCCTGACAGCGGCAGGAGCGGGTGGCTCTGTTGCGCTGAATTTGAATTCAGGCGGGGTGGCCGGAATCATTCCGGGAGTTGTAATGTATCCTGCAACTGCTGATGCTGCCACCACGGCCGGAGATGCAAGGTAGACGCTTCCCTGCCCCTGTTTGCCCGGGAAATTCCGGTTCCCGGTACTGACGGTGACCTCACCCTTGCCGTTCTGACCTACCTGTCCGGCTGCACATCCTGCGCAACCGGCATTTGAGACCAGTGCTCCAGCATCCTTGAAGATATCCATAAGTCCTTCATCAAGACACTGTTTCCATACCGCATCCGTTGATGGCACAATCTTGAGGACCACGCCAGGAGCCACTTTTCTGCCCTTCAGTATCTCAGCCGTCACCCTCATGTCATTCATACGGCCGTTGGTACAACTGCCGATGAAGGCTGAGTCTATCCTTGTCACGGGGAGTTCTCTGACCCCTACCGTGTCATGCGGTTCACCCGGACGTGCCACCATCGGTTCGAAGGTGGTGACGTCTATATCTGCTGTTATTGCATAGGTAGCATCTGCGTCGGCATAGACAGGTTCAAAAGGTGTACGCGCGCGCTTGCGGCAATATTCGACAATGGCCGGTGTTGGCGGGAAGAGAATTATTATTGCTCCCATCTCTGTTCCCATGGAGGCTATGGTGATCCGTTCGTCGAGCGACATCTGGTCCACTGCATCACCATACAGCTCAATGCTGTAACCCAGCAGGGTATTTGCGCCATAGATACGCAGCAGGTTCAGAATGACATCCTTGGCAGTCACGCCATCAGGCATTATGCCCTTCAGTGTGAGCTTCACCGATGCCGGAACCTTGAACCATACACTTCCGCTGTTCCATGCAGCGGCAATGTCCATGTCACCCATTCCCTGACCAAATGCGCCCACGGCACCCAGTATGTTTGCATGTGAATCGGTTGACACTGCAGTAGCTCCCGGCCATACATAGCCCTGCTCAATGAGAAGGTGTGTACCTATGCCTGCATCAATGTCATATACCTTTAATCCGTTACCGCGGGCATACTGCCTGCATATATGCTGGTTAACGGCGTATTTCTGGTCTGAACCCGTAGGATTGCAGTCGAACGTGAAGAGAGTCCTTTCAGGGTCATCAACCTTCAGTCCGAAACTGTTCAGGTTCTTGACGACATTGGCGCCGCCGAAGTCTCTTGCTGCACGTGCGTCAATAGTAATGTTAACAATATCACCCGGTTTTACGCTATCGTATTTTGAGTGAGCGGCAATGATTTTTTCGGTTATGGTCATTCCCATGATTGAGTTGTTTTAAGTTGGTTCAGAGGCAAATTTAGCAATAGAGATCGAGCTCCGGCATGAATAATATCATCAGTTGAGAGCTATTTTCCTGCAGAAAGGCAGTATGTCAGGTCCGGTACTGAGCACGGTAGTCACGTGCTGACATACCGGCATGTTTGCGGAACTGCTTGTTGAAGTTGGAGATGGTTGCAAACCCGCATTCGTAGACAATTTCGTTTATCTGGTGGTCGGTTTCCCGGAGAAGATAACAAGCCTTGTTGGTACGCACCTGGTTCACATAGTTGACAAACCCGCTGCCGGTACTGCGTGAAAAGAAGCGACTGAATGAATGGGGGCTCATCTTTGCCACCACAGCGATCTCCTTCACCGGGATCGGGCGGTAAAAATTCTCTCTGATAAAGGAGCAGACTTCAGCCAGGCGACTGTCAGTAATCTCACGCACTCCTTCGAGGTTTTCGCCTGAAAGAATCTTGAACTTCGGTGCCGAACAGAGTATTTCGAGCAGCCTGAAGAAGCTGACCATCTTTTTCATCCCGGTATCGGAGAGCATTCGCCGCATTGGCTCCTCTGCCTTTTCGCCCGTCTCGGGCGAGAAAGCAATCCCCCGGCCCGCATTTTCAAGCAACCGCCTCAGGTCAGCCATCTCGAATTGGGATAGCATCGACTCACCAAGCGAATCACGCCTGAAGTGAACCATTATTGCATGCCTGCCTGTATCATTTTTATCCTTCCTGTAGAAGTTCCAGAAATGCCTGAGGTCAGGACCGTACATCACCAGGTCATAACGGTCAAAGAGCTCAACCGAATCACCAGCAACACGGGTACCGTTGCCTGAAATATTCAGAACTATTTCATATTCGGGATGCAGGTGGAGAAAGCTGCTCTCATTATCCATCCAGGCAGCCCTGAATCCTGAGCCGTCGTCATGCCGGATGCTGATTATTTCAGGTATCATACTAATGGGTTTAATGTCAAAGAAATAATTGGAGTCTAAAAGTACACAATCCTGTTCTAACCTGATTAATTCATAAATCCAAAATTACGCATAAAAATCGGTTATTAAATCTCACCATGATCTTTCAAGGTTCATTTCTGATTTAAGGAATAACTTGTGATCTTTTATACGAAGCTCCATCGAACCCCTGGCACAGTATCCCTTCTCGTATAAATCACAAGTGCGATAATCTTTCAAATTGGTAACGATGTAGCAATGTTCGTTATAGAAGGTATTAAACAATGCCAGTTCTTGTTGCCATAGGTGTCATTGTTGGTGTCATCACAATCTATGAATATTATCGCGGGAGGCTCTGAGTATGAGCCAATGAAACAATCTATCAGGCATTTGCCTAAGCGAAAAAGATCACTCCGTGTTACAGAATTTTCAAGGCGGGTCATTGTTGGCTGTAAGGCCAGATTATTACCACTCTGAGGCAGCCTGCCTGCACACATTTTCAGTATCATGTCTTCACGCAGATCGTTGCAGTCGTTGCAATCTTCGTACCCGGCTGCTATCTGAAAAACACGTTGAGTCAGAAGTTCCTTAATGGAATAATCTATATAACAATGATCCCTTTCATCACGTATGCACTTACTTGCTGAATATAAGAGGTTTAACTGACTGTCAAGTTTGCGAAGCAGTAATAATCCACCATCACTGCTTATGCGACCACCACTAAAACTAAGTTCAATATTTTTACCTTGTATCGGGAAAAGAGTAAGCTCGTTTGGAAAATCTTCAATATTTATGAATAAATGAGGTTAATTTGTTCCCTTTGGGTTTTAATTTTGAAAAAGGCAAAATGTTATTTCCGGGCTCATTATATGGTCAATATCAAGGCGTCGATGGTGAATGCATAAACGGATATATGACCTGTGATTGTGATGGATGGATTTTATTTCTTGATTGTTCAAATCCTGGAACTATTGACTGTCAATGCATTGATTCTGTCATCATCACTCCCCCATCTGATTTTACTTGTCCGATATGTGGGCAGGATCCATGTGTATGTGGTTATTATGATCCATGCTCTTATGGTTCGCCAGATTATTCAGACTGTGCTTGCCTTGGGATTAATTGCGACTATGGCGGATGCGATCCAAGTTCTCCATATTATGATGAATGTACTTGTCTTGGCATAAATTGTGATGATGGAGGTGGTGATGGCGGAGGTGGTGATGGCGATGGCACAAATGACGGAATCTATAACTTTGACACATCAAATTTGTCTACTACAGCTCAAGAAAAATTTGATACAACAATTGAAGAATTAGAGCAAAACTGCTTTCTACAGCAGTTATTGAGCTCACTTGATTCGATTAGTATTAGAATGGATTCAACAATAAATGCAGAAGCTGGGTATAATCCTTCAACTAATTCAGTAATTTATAAAGATGAAAGTAAGATAGACGCATACAATACAACCGGGGAGATGTTCCATGCATATCAGGATACTTTTTATGGCAACTATTTGGATGACTTAGGTGCATTAGCTCCAGGGCGGTCTAATATTGAGTTTGAAGAGAAGTTCGCTGGTTTACTTGCTCGAGTAATTGCCGGATCTTATTTTGCAGAGATTGAATCACTAATGGGAGTAGGACAATGGATAGATGATCTCATTTCCAATAATAATGAGGAATTCCCATCTTCGTTTACACCTGAGCAATCAACACAATATATGATATTCCTTAATAACTTCAGAGAATGGAATGCTACCAATCCTGCTGGTGACCCCAGATATGCAACACCAGTTGACCCAAATTTACCATCTTATCCAGCCGCTGTAATTGAAATAATTAATAATTCTACTTGCTATGAAAATAATTGATCTATTAAGAAGCACTTTTTTTCTCACTACTTTACTTGGCCTATCTTGCTGCCATGTAACTGAAAAGACGTCCCGTGAGAATACTATAGCTGATGGGACGCACAAAGACAAATTAATACAAAAGCCTTACGTTACAAATAGGATTACTCAAGATACTACATTCAAATTATACCACCTTGAGCATGACACTCTTTTTATAGGTAAACAATATCCTCCTGAAGGTTTCAAGATGAAATCTAATACATCAACCTATTTCTTTTATCAACAAGAATCCAATGAAAGCAAGGCAAAAGTCGAATCTTGTTTTAGGCCAGATCGTCTTGAGATTTTAATTCAAAATCGCTCATCGCTATTTTTAAATGTATACCTAGATCAGGCAGGTATCGTACAAGAGGTAGAAATAAAAATAAATGACAGGGATAAAATTTATATTAGTGAGGAGGAGATCAAATGTATCTGTAACAATTTAAAAGGTTTGAAAATACCCATCCCGTCAGAGCTTTCTCATTTTCCATTCGTTAAAATGTCTCAATCAATTAGGTTCAAAAATTTTATTTCACCAACACGATAAGAAAAAGATGAACTAAACGGCTTATAATCGGTATATGCAATAGGCGCTCCGCACCGCGAGAATCTTATGGCCAAAGAGGACCGCTTAGTGGTCAGCGGTGCGGCCCGCCCCGGCTCCTGCCGGGGACCTGTGATGGTCTGGAAAAACCGGACAGGAATTTATTAGCTCTAAAATTTCTGTCACATGAAAAAGTCAAGAAGAACATTTACAGCTGATTTCAAAGCCAGAGTTGCCATAGAGGCAATCAAAGAGATCAAGACCATATCTGAACCTGCTCAGATCTACCAGCTTCATCCGAACCTGATAACCCACTGGAAGAAAGAGTTTCTGGCCAACGCCGGGAAAGTTTTCGATACCGGGAAGGATGTCTCGTGAGTTGCAGAAAATGGGTTATAAGGTCGGCCGTTGCCATGTATATTCTCTCATGCAGATCATGCGCTTAAAGACGGTCTATTGCCGGCCGCACACTACCCATCATTGATCCTTCCAGATATAAATATCCCTGTTTGCTTCGTAATCTGGAAATCCACAAGCCCAACCATGTATGGTCTCCGGATATCTCTAACATTCCTATGGAACGGGGTTACATGTATCTTCTGGCCATTATGGATGTATATAGCAGATGCATCCCGGGCTGGAGTTTGTCTGACACTATGGAAGCTGAATGGGTTGTTAATACTTTGAGAATGACAGTAAACAAATACGGTCGTCCTGAGATCATAAGCCCGGATCAGGGTAGCCAGTTTACCCCGGATGAATATATCGATTATATAAAAAGCCTTGAAACCGTCCGTATAATTATCTTTGATAAAAAAATTGTCATGATATACTAGCCTGTCACACATATAGTACCTGAAATTATTTCTGAGATTGCTTGCAAAGTTGAGGTTTATGTATTACATTTGTACAGATGATGAAATAAAGGAGGAGAGTAAGGGTTACCTGTGGGAATCAATAGGATTGTATTGCAGACATTGACTTTCACATGGACCTATAGGCTGACTACCATAGGTTACTTCCTTTTATCAGACAGTAGATTCCGGGATTATCTCATAAGCCCGTTCCTTAAAGTACCACTGTAACCCTCTCCTCTTTTTTATTTTCCCCTATCCGATGAAAACATTCCTCCGCAGATTTGAAAACACCAGGGATCTTGTTATTCTCTTCGGCACCTGGGGAATAGATGACAAAGCCTTCTCCAACCTCTGTACTGACAACCATGATTTCATCCTGTTCTACAACTATTCGGCAGATGAGCCGCTGATTCTGCCGGAAATGAAAACTTACAGGCGTGTTACAGTTATCGGCTGGTCACTGGGCGTCTGGGCTGCAGAATATTACAGCAGGAAACTTGGAATAAAGCCAGACCTGACAATAGCCATCAACGGCACCCCCGTGGCAGCAGATGACAAGTATGGCATACCGCTGAAGATTTTCGAAGCTACCCTCAACAATATTTCCAACTACAGTATGGCCAGGTTTTATCTCAGTCTCTTCGGCACACGAAGCCTGTTTGAGGTGAACCGCGCCTACATACCAACCCGTACGGAAAAATCGCTCCACGATGAGCTGAGATGGCTCTACAACCGGATGATGGAACCGGTTGAAACAGGATTTGTCTGGGATTATGCCCTTATCGGTAAGGAGGATAGTATCTTCAAGGCTTCGAACCTTAAAAGCTACTGGTCAATGCACCCTGAGACAAGGCAGATAATGGTTGATGCACCGCACTATCTCTTCGGTTACTGGAATTCACTCGAGGAAATGATAAGGTATGTGAGACGCTTCAGGCTCTCACCGTTCCGGAACAAGTAGGTTACAGATCCCTCAGAAGGATATTTGTTTCCGACGAGGCAATCAGGCTCTCGAACCTGGTCAGGGCAGTGTCTATCTTCCGGTAATCGGAATTGTTTATCACTGTTTTATGCAGTGAGCCCGATGACTCAAGCTTCTCAAGCACGAACGAGAGGGTCATTTTATTAATGTCAGTGGCCGGCTGGTAAACATATTTTTCCTGCTCATCGTTCCAGACCTCGGTGACCATGGAAGCCTCATGAAGCTGGTCAAGGCATTCATGGACAGTGCGCACAGGCAGGTTCAACTCCAGCGAGATCTCCTCGGGAGCCCTCGGTTTTGCCCCTTTCACAAAATCAACGATCAGTGAATGCATTACCAGCAACAACAACCTCTTTTTCTGACGCGGCGAAACTGTCTGAACATCAAACTCAAATTCGTAGCGGGTGATATTCTGAAGGTAATATGATAGCTGGGCTCCCATCAGAAGCACTACCCAGCTCATCTGTACCCAGATCATCAGCAGCGGAATGGCAGCGAAGCTTCCGTAAAGAGTGCCAAGCCTGGTGATGCCCATCTGCGTTTCGACATAAACTATCTGCAAAACCTGCAACGCAATACCTGCGGCAAGTCCGGCAATAAGCGCCGAACGGAACCTGACCCTGGTGTTGGGCATGGCAAGGAAGGCACCAGTGGAAAGAGAGCAGAGCAATATAAACGGTATCAACTGAACCAGGAAGGAGACAACAGGCTTCAGCCCCTCGAGCATGTCTGACTGGCTAAGCATGGCAGTCAGGCGCGTGGTAGCAAGGACCGTGACACTGCTTGAAGCAATGAAAAGTGCCGGCACAAGAATGATAACTGCAAGATAATCTGTCACCTGCCGATACCATACCCGGGTTTCGTCAACTTTCCAGATGGAATTGAAAGTGTTCTCGACATATTTCAGCAACTGTACCACCGCTGAAAAGAGAAAGACAACTCCTATCCCTGCCAGCCAGCCTCCGCTTGTCTGCTCAAGTGTCTTGTTTGCAAAATCAAGAATCCAGTTCATAACCTGTTCCTGGTTATGGAACTGCATTATAATCTGTGCCCTGAGTTCATCTGACAGCCCGAATCCCTTTGCTATTCCAAATGCCAGCGCAACTATGGGTATCGCTGACAAAATCGTGAAAAAGGTCAGTGCAGAGGCCTTGATGTAAATGTTTTCCCTCTTTATTCCCTTGAAAAGCAAGTATACAATACGCCTCTGGCGAACCCAGAAGGGTGCTGACTTCTTCAGCCTCCCGGTAATTGACCGCCAGAGCTGTCCGGCACGGCTGACAATCAACTGACGTATTTCACCAACAGGTCTCACCGGATTTTCGGATTATTGAGGGAATGCAAATTTATAAAATGATCTTCAAACACTATTATTATCTTCACAAATTGAAAAAACCGACATGGAAATCACCATAAAGGAATTCATTAAAGGGGCGCAGGAGGCTCAGGGAGTGACAGTTATCATTGATGTCTTCCGTGCCTTCAGCACCGCATGCTATGCCTTTGACAGTGGTGTAAACCGTCTTATCAACGTTGCCACGCCTGAAGAGGCATTCGCACTAAGGGATAAACTAAAGGCTGAGGTAATTATTGCAGGTGAACAGGGTGAAAAGAAACCTGCCGGATTCGACTACGGGAACAGTCCGACCGAGATGCTGACAGGTTCAGTTGCCGGCAAGACGATGATACACTGTACCACGGCAGGAACCAGGGGCATTATCAGCGCTGCCGGGGCAACGGAAATCCTTGGGGCAGGACTGGTAAATGCAGGGGCTGTTGCATCATACATCTCAATGATCAGGCCTGAGAAGGTAACCCTGGTTGCCATGGGCTACAGGGCCCGGGAAACAGCGGAGGAAGACCTGCTCTGCGCAAGGTACATCAGGGAGCTGCTTGAAGGTTGTGAAAGCGACATATCAAAGGAGATGGAGGCACTGCGGGAAGGATCGGGAAGCAGGTTCTTCAACCCGGCCAATCTTGCTTTCAGCCCTCCTACAGACTTCTTCCTCTGCACTGACCTGAATCGTTTCAACTTTGCGCTCAGGGCCGTAATCACTGCCGGCGGATACGCCGAGATTCTCAGGATTAACATGGATCACTGAGATTTGAGCGTGAAAGCGGAAAACTGAAAACAACCGCCCTGTGACTGAGAAACATAAGAAAAACAAAGGCCTCAGCGTTGATGTGATGAGTGCCACCTTCACAATAAATGGCAGGATAATTGTACACCGGATACTATTATGATGAAATTCAGACTTTCTACCCTTATACTACCCCTGGCTTTTGTAACACTGACAACCATTGCCAGAAGCCAGGCCGGCCACTCTATTACAGTGACAGTCCGGGACGCTCCATCAGTCAAACTAAGGCTTGCATATCACGTTGGCAACCAGCAGTATCTCCGTGACAGCCTTGTAACGGACTCCGGCGGCAGGGGAAAGTTCACGGGAAGTGAGAGGTTGCCTGCAGGGGTCTATATGATTGTATTGCCTGACAATCACTTTTTTGAATTCCTGATTGACGAGGAGCAGTTTTTTGATATCCGCTTCAGCAAGAGCGATCCGGTTGCTACCGTTTCTTTCAGTGGTTCTGAGGAGAACACCGGTTTTGTGGCCTACCAGAGGAGATGGAAATCGCTTCAGGAGGAGGCAATGGAAATAAGCGGCAGGCTTGGCGGGCTTCAGCCAGGAAGCCCGGAGACATCAGCCGCCAGAAAAGAGCTCACGGACCAGGAAAAGAAGATGAAACAATATCTCAATGAAGTTGCTGAAACAAACAAGGGTACGCTCCTCGGAGCAATAGCACGGTCAGTGATACCTGTTGAGACACCTGCCGCAACAGTGCCTCCCGGCACGCATAATCCGGACTCCGTGACACGCCTTCTCTCCTATCTTTATTTCAAGGATCACTTTTTTGACCACATTGATTTTTCCGAGCCCGGCCTGATCCGGAGTCCCGTTCTTGGAGGAAAACTTGAACAGTTTTTCAGTCAGGTGGTGGTACAGATGCCCGACTCAATCAATAAGGAAGCCGACAGGCTTCTTGATATGAGCGCTGTTGACAGTTCAATGTTCCAGTATGTGACTGTCTGGCTGATGAACAGGTATGCTTCAAGCGAGATCATGGGTCATGACGCCGTTGTGGTGCACCTGGCTGACAGGGTCTATCTTGCAGGCAAGGCGCCATGGGCTGCGGACGAATATATTTCAGACCTGAGGAAAAGAATTGAGCGTCTGAGGACCAACCTTATAGGAATGAAGGCCCCGGAACTCCTTATGGGATCATTTGCCGGTCATTATGTCTCATTGTACGATGTGAAGGCCGAATTCACAATATTGTATTTCTGGGAACCTGATTGCGGGCATTGCAAGGAGTCAACCCCGCTGTTGAAAGAGTATTACGAGAAGAACAAAGAGTCGGGAATTGTGGTATTTGCGGTCTGCACCCATCATGACCGTGAAAAATGGGAGAGGTATATAGCAGATAACGACCTGACATGGATCAACGGATGGGATCCTGAGCGGATGAGCAGGTTCGACTTCCTTTACAATGTTGAATCCACACCGCTGGTCTATATCCTCGACCGGGACAAGAAAATCATAGCAAAGCGGCTCTCGGTGAATGACATCCCGGCATTTATCGATACCTGGAGGAAGTTTCAGTCTCACTGATAAGAGCCTTCATACCTTGAGGAAGTTCCGGCCTCACTGATCATGACCCGGCAGGGGAAACCTGGTCAATTCATACCGGCTTTTACGAGCGTACCTGAATAATAGACCGAGTCAGCCCTCAGACCGTAGTGGTAAATCCCGGGTGCCAGCCCCGGCAATGGTACTGTGAGCTCGCCCGGGAAGATATTCCTGTACTCCCCTGCAGATACAACCCTCCCGCTATTGTCATATATCGTTATGGTTGTGCTGGTCACTCCCCTTCCGGCAAGTATGAAAGTCACCTCTGAGGAGAAAGGATTAGGATAAACCTTCAGGTCTGTAGTCTCCTGTTCAGGGTCTTCAGGCTGGTTGAGTATGGTGTTTTCAACCATTACAGCCTTGATCCCGAGCGAAACAGCCATCGGGAACGAAGGATGCCGGGTGAATGGCTCCCATGCTAATCCGGTATGGAAATAAGCTGTATTCTGTGAGGGCAAGGCCCATGGTGCCGACCGTGCCACGGCAAACTGAGGCTGGGGCTGGTCTATCGGATTCCTGTAATAGACAGCGTAGCCGGCATAAAAGGATCGTGTAACTTTTATAGTCCTTCCGAAATCAACCTCCAGCACTGTACCACCCCTGGTTTCGTTAATCCGGAGTTTTCGTGAGGCTATAACATTTCCCGGCAGAGCGCCTCCGTCCCAGATATAAAACCGAACCGAGTCAGCGGCATTGATGAAGGATGAAGCGGAGACCTGTAGCCTGAGCCAGGCTATCTCACCAGTGCCTGAGAAAGGAATATACTCTGCATATCTGGTCAGGCCATCGGAGTTGTTTCCGGTGGCAAGGCCCCATCCCGGGGATGAGTATGTGTCTGTTGTGCCGGGGTCATTCGCCGGAATTCCTCCAATGGTATCTGACCTGGAGAGGTTATACTCATAGGGATCACGGCCACTGACCAGGGTGGCTCCCGTGCCTGCCGGATCAAGCCATGGCTTCAGATGACTGGTGTCGATGGATGTTATGTCAAACATCCTTATAAGCTTGGCATAATAGTCATTTGCCGGATTATTGCATGTAGCCGCTCCTCCGGTAAGTGTTCCCCTGAGCCTGCCATTCTGATCAAACAGCGGCCCTCCTGACGATCCTCTCTCAGTTGTCCCAAGATCCCACCTGAGCACACGCCAGAATCCTGACGAGATAAATCCCTCTTCAGGATAGGATGCCGTGACAGGGGCGTTATCGTCAATTGAAAGCTTCATCACATCACCCTCGGGGTGATGGATGGTAAAGGTGTTTGTGGGAGTTGTAGTTGTTATGTCCCAGCCTGCAAAGTAAGGCCTGGCAATCAGCGAGGGAAACTGATTCAGTTCCACCAGGGTGAAGTCTATGTCAGGATTGGTAGCCCTGAGCTGAGAACCGGTCAGGGTATACATGTTGGTCATGTCCGGTCCGGCGCAGGATGGACTCCGGTAATTGAGAACAAATATTGTATTTGTTGCATGACTCTTCTTCTCTATGCAATGATTTGCAGTAATCAGGTAGGGCTTGTTCAGGTTCCCTGTATTGTTTACCATAACACCGGTACAGAGTTCGGTCCCGGCCACCAGGAGACGAACCACAGAGCGGGAAGCAGTAAGATAGAGGGGATTGGTCGAACAACTGATATCAATCTCGCATTCGCCTGAGCGTCCGTAATAATAATCCTTAATCCCTTCCGGGCCGAAAAAACCAATGAAATCATGCGCCACCTGCGTCACACCCACTGAGTTCTCAGGTATGCGGGTGCCCGGGAAGTGACATTCCAGTACCAGTCTCTCCCCCGGAACAGGCATAACCGGCATGGAAAGGGTAGCGGAGGTGCTCCCGCTGGTGAATGCTCCCCTTATTGTCTGCCTGTCGTGATCGTAAACATAGATATAGGCTCCCCGGGGAAGGTTATAGGGTGAAAGGATAATATTGAGAGAAAGAGCGCCCTTTGATGAGAGTGGCAATACCCATATGGTTTCTGATCCTCTCGTGGCAATGAATCCGGAATTGGACGGGGTGAGGCTGACTTCAACCGGTATTGCAAACCGGAATGGCTGATCCTTTGGCTGATCCACTGCGCGCATTGCCTCTGCATGCTGCGGATCAACACTGATCTCATGCCAGTTTTCTATCACCGGGAAAAGTGGGCTTCCTGTGGGGAACTCCGGCTGCCCGGACAGGATAAGCGATGCGGAGAGGCTTACGGCTATCAGTATTAGTCTCTTCAATTGCTTCCGATTAAGGCTCTAAAAATAGCAAAAAGAAGCTAATCCTTCATATAAAGCATAAAACCGGGAATTACACCTGCCTGTCGGGTATCATTAAGCTTTTTCCTGAAGCTGCAGCTAAGCAGGATTCCTTTCTGCTGATAATCAATTGTATCAGTGGCTGCCAGTATTCCTGCGGTGGTCCGCATTAAGTCCGGGAAAAGCCTTTCTCCTGAGGGTTGTTCATCTCATCACGAACCTGAGTTCACCACCTGCTCTTATCTCCTCCCAGGTGATGTAATTACGGTCAAGCTTTTCACCGTTCAGAAAACAGGCGGAAACAATTGTCTTACCGGGCGAATTGCCTTCGGCGATGACAGTGAAGCTCTTTTCCCCGGGAAGCGAAATGGTGGCCCTGTCAAGGACCGGGCTTCCGAGAATAAACCTGCCGTCAGCGGGATTGACAGGATAGAATCCCATGGCTGAGAAGACATACCATGCCGACATCTGGCCGCAATCCTCGTTTCCGCATATACCATCCTTTTTGTCAGTATACATCTCCGCCATGATGCGACGCACCATTGATTCGGTCTTCTCCGGCGCTCCGGCCATGGAAAACAGGTAGGCAATATGGTGTGATGGCTCATTGCCGTGGGCATACTGGCCTATAAGCCCGCTTATGTCAGGCGATGAGAACTCGCCCTTAACCTCCTCCGTCACCCTGAAGAGAGAATCAAGCCGCTGAAGGAACATCTCCCTGCTTCCGAAGAGTGATACAAGGCCGTCAATGTCATGAGGTGCCAGCCATGTGTACTGCCAGCCGTTTCCCTCGGTGAAGTCGGATCTGGTGTGATGCGAATAGAGCGGATCGTAGCCGGGCCTCCAGCTGCCGTCACTCATCCGGCCTCTGATGAACATGATTGTTGTATCGAACAGGTTCCGGTAGTTGTATGACCGCCTCAGATACTCATCTGCCAATTCAGGTTTCCCGAGGTCGGTGGCCATCTGTGAGATGCACCAGTCATCGATGGCATATTCCATCGTCTTTGCAACCGACTCATTTTCAAGTTCAGAAGGAATATACCCGAAGTTACGGTAGTGGTTGAGACCCCTGAAATCGAGGGATGCTGACTCCACTGCAGCCTCAAGCGCCTCCTCGTAGTCAAATCCCTGAAATTTCTTGTTTATGGCATCGGCAATGACAGGCACTGCATGGTACCCGATCATGCAGTTGGTCTCATTTCCGGCAAGTGACCAGACAGGCAGCTTGCCCTGCTGCTTCCTGATATTGAGCATGGTATTTATAAAGTCAGGCACCATATCCGGAGCTGTGAGGGTGAACAGCGGGTGTGCGGCACGATAGGTATCCCACAGCGAAAAGACCGAATAATTGGTGAATCCGTCCGCATTGTGTATCTCCCTGTCTGTCCCCCGGTACCTGCCGTCGGCATCGGAATAGAGATTTGGTGCAATCATCGAATGATAGAGGGCGGTGTAGAAGACCTTCAGCACTGAGCTGTCAGCAGATGCGGCTCTGATAACGCCGAGCCTCTTCTGCCATGCCTGCTGTGCGGCAGCAGCGTGCCCGTCGAAGTCCCATCCGGGAACCTCGGCGATAAGGTTACCCGCTGCGCCCGCCTCGTCAACGGCAGAAATTCCTGTTTTAACAATAAGCTCCTCACCCTTCTCCATCTCAAAGTCAAGGATGCATGCAATATTCCTGCCCTCTGTCATGTTACCCGCCGCAACCGTCCCGGCATTGAGCATAGTGACCGAGGCGGGCGACTTTGAAAAACCTGAAGAGAAGAAGATATACTGTTTTTCAGCCCAGCCTGAGGAGATGCGCCTGCCGCTGAGAACGGTGCCGTCCCATGACAGCATGCAATCGACGGGGCGGTCCCAGTTGATGGCAAAACCCAGATCGACAAGCAGATGCATCGTTCCTTCTTCAACGGCAGTATATCTCTGCAAACCGCATCGGGGAGTGGCGGTGAGTTCGGCGTTAACCCCCGGAGCGAGGGCCACGGCATAATATCCCGGTCTTGACTGCTCGGCATCATGAGAAAACCATACCCTGTTGAGCTTTGCCAGCGAGGCACTGCTGTCAGGCAATGAAAGATTGAAAGCCTCCATTGACGGAAGAAACAGAATATCACACAGGTCGCCAATACCGGTACCGCTGAGATGGGTGTGACTGAACCCTGCAATCACCGTGTCAGAGTAGTTGTATCCCGAACACCAGTCCCATCCGGAGGTTCCGTTGTCAGGACTGAGCTGCACCATTCCGAATGGGGTTGTTGCTCCGGGGAAGACATGCCCGTGGGCTGCGGTGCCTATAAACGGATCAACAAGAATGGTGAGGTCATCCTGCCTTGACAATGAACATGAAACAGCTGCAAGAAGAGCAACTGCAATGAGAAAGTTGATTTTTTTCATACCGGATTATTCTCTGATCTTCTTCAGAATCTGCTGTCCGGTTCCAATCCGGTATCCTTCCGAGGAAAAGAGAACCTCTCCGCCGCTGTTGCAGTACAATACAACAGGCAATGACCTGACACGGGATTTTTCTCCGGAAAGGGTCTGCAGCAGCTTAAGCCCCGGGTCAGCTGCAAAAATGGCATTCTCCGGCGCTCCGGTGACCGTCTCCCCGGAAATTTGTCCGGGAGTTCTCTCCGGATCGGTAAGAAATACAAAATCTCCGCCCCAGCTGTCAAATTCTGCTTTCAGCCCTGGCAGGTCATTGAGCAGATGACGGGTAGGCTCCATGCCCGGATCCACCCAAATCATTACGAGACCCTTATCGGCCAGTGAGCTGAGAACAATATTTTCACCGGTAAAAGTTTCAATCGAACTTTCGAGGTTTAACATCTCCCCTTTCATCGGGCTCTCGGGAAGATTCCTCAGATCAATTCTCAACTGCTGTTCTTCCCCTGCTTTAAGCTCATGAAATGATACAGAAGCCAGAACATTGCCGTTCTCATCCCTGTTACCCGTGGTTAGCATGTAAATTCCCGGATCCAGTGGGATTTTCACCGGTATATCACTGATTTTTACCCCGTAGCCATAGTCAAGAGTATTGTATCTTCCATTTTCAACCCTGGCAAGAGTAAAGTGAACATGGTACTCGGGCTCCTGTTTCATAATCTCACCGGAGCCTGCGACAAATGTAACGTAACCTGATGTTCCTGAAGGTCTTGTATCACCGGTGAACCATACGTCATGCCATTCTCCGGCACTGTGATATTGCGGTCTTCCGGTTCCCGGCGCCAGGCGTGACGGTATGCCGGCGCTCCTGCACAGTGCAATGAAGAAGATGTTCCGTGAACGTATGTCAGCCGTCCGCATCCTGAGTACAGCGCCGGGGATGATTGGCACCGAGTAGTGGTTCTCAGTTTTTGTAATGGCTATGGCAGTGTCAATCCATGCCGCTGCTGAAGCAGGATCACTGATGAATGATGTGATCAGTTCATCGGGCAGTGTTTTTAGCTGGCTCCTGAAGGGCGACAACAGTTCATTCGATATCCTGGGCGAGAGAACATATCTGTCATACAGTGTTATGTCACTTCCGGGAGCAGGATCAGGCGCATTGTCAAGATGATCGGCAAGCACTGAAGCAGGTGTGTCACGCAAATCCTTTTCAGAAATATTTTCAAGTATGCGGAGCGCCAGCCCTGCTTTTTCTCCGGATCCGGCAATAAAATCGATTATAGCCTGGTAGTTGCCCATTGATGTCGCGACTATTTTGCTGACCGCATCCGCTGACAATCCTGCATTGCGTGCAATATCATCAGCACTGACACCGGCTGACCAGGAGTTTATATATGCCTTCCTTATACTGTCTCCCCTGCTGTTCAGTAAATTATTCATCTGCACCAGGTCGGGATCAATTCCGGGAAAGGGTTCAGGCAGCTCAGGCACCATAATGTCAAGAGGAATGGTTTCCTTTATTACTTCCGGCGGGAAGATGGCAACATGCACAAGCGTATCCTCGGGTGAGGCCAGTGAGAATCCGTACCTGTTACCGTCATCAGCCCATACAAGCAATGTTCCGTAACCCGTCGTCATACTGCACCTGCCATTATTGTCGCTCTGAAGTCTTGTCAGGGGGTAAAACTCAGCGTAATTATAGATCATGTACCCGACCATTGCACCAGGCACAGGAGTTTCTTCTCCGTCAGTGACCCATACGTTCAGTTCCTTTGTCTCAGCATACCTGTCGAGGACATTAATCTCATTAAACAGCGTTTCCTTCCTGATCACATTCTCGCTGCCGTCATACCTGCCAAATACTTTGGTATGCACAAGCATCGCCCTCCGCGCAGGCTCGGTGAACCAGCCCCTGTCAGGAACGGGCAGCGGCTCGCAGGCGCCCAGGTAATGCCATGTACCGTCAACCCAGAACTCAACCCAGGCATGATTGTCATCGGTATGGGCCCACCTGGGGGTGTAGACCTGGCGGGCAGGGATACCCACGGCACGCAATGCTGAAACGGTAAAGGTAGATTCCTCCCCGCACCTGCCGCGGGCTGAAAGCATGGTCGACAGAGGTGCCGAGGTGCGGGAGTCGGATGCCTGATAGGTTACCTTCTCATGACACCAGCGGTTAACCTCCAGAGCAGCTTCCATGGCGGTCAATCCGTTGACACGCTCCTTAAGCTCTTCGTAACAGGTAATCCTGAAGTCATCAGGATTTTCATTGTTGACTCTTGACGGCAGTACAAAATTCATGAAGATGCCTGACGGAACAATGTTGCCCCAGGGCATCTCACTCCGGGTACGGAGGGCCAATGCCGCATTTTCAAACAGGTAACCGGGCTCATAGACGGCCAGGTCACTCAACGGCATGTATGAAAGCAGGAAGGTGACTGCCTCACGCATCGCTGTTGAACTGATAGTATCAGCCATGCCGAACAGGTCAGGGCGTACCTGAGAGTACACCGTTGATCTGGCAAGATAGTCATCAGCTACAGCATTGCGCAGTGCTTTATCCTCAATAAGATGTCCGCTGCTGCATGAAAGCAGCACTGCCAGCGACAACAGAGCCGGCAGCCTGATAATCCGTGTCATAATGGATTATTTTAAATAAGAGCCGCAACTGCTCCTGACAAGCAATTCAGGAGACATGTTGACCTGGCGCTTGTATTTACTCTTACCCTGGTTTTTGATCTCTGACCAGATGATGTTTACCACCTTGAGCGACATGGCCGGAAGAGGCCTGCGCAGCCTGGTAATGGGTGTGGTCAGGAGATCGAAGCCGATACCGTCTTCCATCGATACCAGCGCCACATCCTGCGGTATGCGGATGTTCTTTTCCCGTAGCGCCATGTAAAGCGGGAAGAGCAGCGACGAGTTAAGGACGATTATTACGTCGCTCCTGTGAGGCGGCCTCAGGAAATTTTCTATTACCTGGAAATCAAACTTCTCACCTGCCTTGGGCTGCCCTGCCACGGTAAAGTTAACAGAGTCAAAGCTTTTGGATTTCTTTGTTGTATTCCTGAGTTCCTCAAGCATCTCCTTATCATATAAGGCAGTGTCCTTTCCGGAAACGATCAGCAGATTCTTCAGACCCAGCCCGGCAAGATGCTGTGTCATCACCGCTGCCCCTGCCGTACGGTCAGTGCTGACGGTGTTAAGCCTCATCCTCTTGATGCTCTTTTCGAGCAGGACTATCGGATAGGAGTCCCTGTTCAGAGTCCTGACCAGGCTGTCATCAACAGCGTTACCCACCAGGATCATACCGCTAAAGAGTTTTTTCAGCGAGGTGGTGAGCCTGTTGAAGCGCATGTCATCCGGATCTCTTGTGAATACTGAAAATCCAAGTCCGATACTTGAGAATGCCTTTTGCAGGTAAGGAGTGATCTCATAGATAAACGGATCATTCATGGATGGGACCACCATCCCGACAATTCCGGGCTTCTCCTCAACCGGTGCAGATTCCCCTTTTTCTGCAACAGCGTTGAAATAACCCATCTGCCTTGCTACCGCAAGAACCCTCTCCTGTGTCTCCTTCTTAATTCCGTGCTGATCAGCCTTGTTGTTCAGCACCAGTGAAACCAATGTGCCAGAAAGACCTAGTCTTGCGGCAATGTCTTTGTTTTTAACCTTTTTCCCCATTTCTTTTTAGATGAAAACTCAAAATTAGCTTTATTTTTTTAGAAATGGATGCTTTAGAGCATATTTGTTAAAAAAATGTTTAAAAGCATTATTTGCCGCTATTTTTTAGGTAAAGGACGTCCGCTTTGTTTTGCCGCAGCTTCAAGACGCTGCTGCCATTTTGACTTCTTAACAGGTTTCTTTTTGTTTTCCTCTATCTTCTTCAGCAACTCCTTTTCACTTACAAAACGCCGTGAAAACTGAGTCTGGATTATCGAGATCAGGTTTGCAAGGAAATAATAATATGTCAGACCCGATGAGAAGTTGTTCAGTATCAACATGAACATTACGGGCATCAGGTACATCATCGATTTCATTCCCGGCATCTGCTCCTGCCCTCCTGAAGGATTGCTAATCCTGGTGGAGATGATTGTAGAAGCTGTCATGAGCAGTGTGAAGAGACTCACATGATCACCATACATCGGGATAGTGAATGGCAGATCAAGGATGCTGTCATAGGTGGAGAGATCCTTGGCCCACAGAAATGACTGCTGCCTCAGTTCAATGGAGGTCGGGAAGAAACGGAACATTGCAAACAGGATAGGCATCTGCAGAAGCATGGGGAGACAGCCGCCCATGGGACTTACCCCTGCTTTTTTGTACAGATCCATCGTAGCCTGCTGTTTCTTCATCGCATCCTCCTGTTTCGGATACTTTTTGGCAATTTCATCTACCATGGGTTTCATTACCCTCATCTTGGCCTGGCTGATGAATGACCTGTGCGTAAGCGGGGAGAGAGCCAGCTTGATTATCAGTGTCAGGATCAATATTATCAATCCGTAGCTCTCAATATAGTTGGCAAGAAGGTTGAAGATCGGTATGATGACAAACTGGTTTATCCACCTGATTATGTTCCTGCCCAGGAAAACCAGTTTTTCAAGCTCGATGTCATATTTCTTCATCAGGGTGAAGCTGTTGGGACCGAAATAAAACTGCATCTTCACCCTGCTTCTGTCACTGTGGGCAAAGGGCACGCCAATCTCTGACTCGAAGAATCTCAGATACCTGGAGGTTGGATCAGCGTTGGTGGAAGTGACCACTGCATTCAGGAAAAAATCATCAGATACAAGTACCGATGAAAAGAACTGGTCCTTGTATGCTATCCAGTCTGTCTTCATCAGGCTTTCCGTAACCACATCCTTCTTCTGTCTCTGCATCCTGGTGCCGCCAAGGTCCACGACATCCTCCTGGTAGACCTTGTATTTCAGGCCAGTGTACATATCCTCATTTTGCCTCCCCTTTTCCTGCTGGGGGATATACATCTTCCAGTCAAGCGCCATTGAAGTGGTATTTGCCGGAATGACTGAAGAGAGTGAGTTGAAAACCGACTCAAAGTCTATCATGTAATCATCAGGCTGCATGGTGTAGACATAATCAATGTATGCACCGTCTGATGCCTCGAGTCTCATGGTCAGGCTTACCGGGCTTCCGCTGGCAACCACCGGTCCATGATAATCCACCGGCGTGAAGTAAAGCTCATCAGTCCGTATGGGTTTGTTGTCAACTGTAAAGAATTTGTAGCCGAACACGGTTGAGTCACCGTCGAAAAGCACAACCGGACGACCGTCATGCGTCTTGTATTCTTTCAGCATGACTGAATAGGGTTTGCCTCCCCTGGCGGCAATTTTCATGACCATGAGGTCATTTTCAAGGGTATACAACTCATCCTCTCCCCGGGTTCTGGAACTGAAGACTCCCAATGCCGTACTGTCAGTCACCCTCACAGGCATTGAACCTGGCAGGGCAGCTGTCGTATCTGTTGTTCCTGCAGCCACTAGAGCGGCTGAATCAGGCTGCTGCACACTTCCCAGACCCAGCTGTTTGTTCAGTTCTGTTACCTTTTGAATAGTAGGCTGATCCTTCGGTTTGTAATTCAGCGCCCTTATATATGCCTCGCGGGCCAGATCATAGTTGCCGGCGGCATAAAGAGAATCGGCATATTCCTTCTCTGCTTCAAAGAATTTTCCCATCCTGTGATTGTTGTACAGGCTGAATCCCAGAAAGATCAGGAAGATCAGAATGATGCCGGTTACAGTATTTCTATCCATTATTCCTTATTTCCCTGTTATATAGTTATTATTTGCTGATACATGCCCTGACAAACCCGATGAAGAGAGGGTGGGGTTTAATCACAGTGCTGCTGTACTCAGCGTGAAACTGCACTCCAACGAACCACCTGTGAGAAGGTATCTCAATTATTTCGACCAGTCCTGACTCAGGGTTGGTGCCGCTTGCAATCATGCCTGCGTTGCGGAAATCGGTTATGTATTTATTGTTGAACTCGTACCTGTGACGGTGACGTTCGGATATCTCGTCCTTCCTGTAGCACTCCCAGGCTTTGGTTCCATGAAGGAGTTCGCATTTGTAGCTTCCCAGCCTCATGGTTCCGCCTTTCACCGCAATGCTTTTCTGCTCCTCCATCAGATCAATTACGGGGTGTTTTGTCTTGGGATTGATCTCGGCAGAGTGAGCCCCTTCAAGCCCCAGAACATTTCTTGCAAATTCAATCACAGCGCATTGCATGCCGAAGCATATTCCCAGAAAAGGAATATCATTTTTACGGGCATAATTAGCCGCAAGAATCTTGCCTTCTATGCCCCGTTCTCCAAACCCGGGTGCCACAACAATGCCGTCATAACCATCAAGCATTGTTCCGTAATTGGCATCAGTAATCTCCTCTGAATGAATCATAGCCATCTCCACCGCCGTCTCATTTGCTGCCCCGGCATGGATAAATGACTCGGATATTGATTTGTAGGCGTCAGCCAGCTCAACATATTTGCCTACCAGCGCAATTTTCACCTGGTGTGCAGGGTTTTTAAGCTTATGCAGGAACTCCTTCCATTCTGAGAGGGAAGGCTCCTCACCCTGTGGCAGGCCAAGCTTCCGCAGAACTGTCAGGTCAAGCTTCTCCTTCTGCATCATGAGAGGCACCTCATATATGGTGGTGACATCAATTGACTCCACCACGGCCCCGGGTTCAACGTTGCAGAAGAGGGCCACTTTCTTTCTCAGATCCTCATTCAGGGGATGTTCGGTGCGAAGCACCAGCACGTCAGGCTGTATCCCGTCTTCCAGGAGCATTTTTACCGAGTGTTGGGTGGGTTTGGTCTTAAGTTCACCGGAAGCTTGCAGGAATGGCACCAGCGTCAGGTGTATCACCACGCAGTTCCGGGGCCCCATCTCCCACCGCATCTGCCTCACTGCCTCAATATAGGGTAGCGATTCAATATCACCTACCGTTCCTCCAATCTCCGTAATGACAATCTCATAGTTGCCACCTGAACCCACGATCTTTATTCTACGCTTGATCTCATCAGTGATGTGAGGGATGACCTGTACGGTCTTTCCAAGATAATCACCCCTGCGCTCCTTGTTTATTACAGACTGGTAAATCCTCCCTGTGGTGACGTTGTTGACCTGGGTGGTATGAACATTCAGGAAACGTTCATAATGACCGAGATCAAGATCAGTCTCGGCGCCGTCAACGGTGACATAACACTCTCCATGCTCATATGGATTAAGCGTTCCCGGATCAATATTTATATAAGGATCAAGCTTCTGAATGGTCACAGAATAGCCGCGTGCCTGAAGGAGCTTCGCAAGGCTGGCAGAAATGATACCCTTGCCCAGCGATGATGTGACCCCGCCGGTTACAAAAACATACTTTACCTCTGCCACTGCTGAAAATCTTATGTTATTGGCTGAAAGAGAATTACTATTCCTCGTACATCGAATTGTCAATCAGCTTGACCTTTTCCTCAAGAATCTTGATATTCCTCCTGGCTTCGGCTATCTTTTCCTCCACCTCCCTGATCATGTTGTCAGCGTTGGGCGATTTTGCAAAGAAGCCTATATTATTCTCCCAGAGAACTATATCGCTCTCAAGCTGTTTGATCTTACTGTAGAATTTTTCCCGTTCGCCTCTCATTTTTCGTGCTGCGCGAGGATTTGATTTGGCACTGTCAACCTTGCTGCTGTAGCGAAGGATATTCTTGTCCTCTTCATCAAGCTTCAGTTTGTCGAATTGCCTGTTGAGAGCCTCTTTGTATCTGCGGGCTATCTCTTCCTTCCTGTTGAAGGGCACATATCCGATCTCTGTCCACCTTTTCTGGATATCCTTCAGCTTGTCAAAACCTGCCCTCATGTCTTCACCCGGGTCAAATGCCTCAAGCTCATCCAGAATTGCCAGCTTGGCCTTGAGGTTATCTTCATAGGAGGTCTCCCTGCCTGTAAAATATTCGGATTTTCTTGTAAAGAAGGTGTCACAGGCTTTGCGGAAGCGCCTCCAAATCTTCTCGGAGTATTTCTTCGGGACGGGTCCGATATCCTTCCATTCTTTCTGCAGCCTGATAAGCATATCACTCGTATCCTTCCAGTCATCGCTCTCCTGCAATGCTTCAGCCTTGAGACAGAGCTCAGTCTTGAGCTGCAGGTTCCTTGCCTGAAGTTCCTTGTTCTCGGCAAAGAATGCCCGCTTCTTTTCAAAGAAGGTGTCGCAGGCTGCCCTGAACCGCTGGTAAATCTTGTTGTTGTGCTTCTTGGGAGCAAAGCCGATTGTCTTCCACAGTTTCTGACATTCAAGGATAGTATCTGACTTCTCCCTGAAATCTGCAAAGGTGAGAATCTCTCCTGCTGCTATCTCCTCAACCTTTTCACAGAGTGCGGTTTTGGCTTCAAGGTTGCGTTTCTGTTCTTCCTTCTGTTTCTCGAAGTACTCATGATGCCTCTTGTTTACCTTTGAGGTTGCTTCGCGGAAACGCTCCCAGATCTCATTCTTGTTTTCATGAGGAACCGGACCTATCTCACGCCAGTGATTGTGCAAGTCCTGCAATTGTTTGAAGGCGTTGACAGCATTGGGTTCAAGAAGCAGTTCCTCAGCCTTTTCACACAAGACTATCTTGGCCTCAAGGTTCTTCTTCAGGTCAAGGTCTCTCAGTTCACGGTTAATCTTTATATAGTCATAGAAGATCTCGACACTGTGATGATAGTTCTCCCACATGTCCTTGACGGCAGCCTGAGGCACAATGCCGATGCTATGCCATTCATTCTGAAGACTCCGGAACTCCTGGAAGGTCTTGTTGATAGCCTCCTCACGGTTCACGAGATCCTTTATCTGTTCTATTATTTCAAGCTTTTTGCGCAGATTGTCCTGTTTCTCACTCTCCAGTATCCGGTTGAAATCACTTCTTCGGTTGCGGTAGGTCTCCAGAACTGTCTTGATCGTGCTCTCCAGTTCATCGGGTTCGGGCCTGAATTCTTCAATGTTTCCACCTTCCTTTGCAAAATTCAGCCTCTTCTCATTGAATTCAGCCTTTGTCTTCTTGTAAAAGAACTCCTTAATCCGGGCAACATCATCCATGATCTCGGAGGGAGGACGGTTCTCAACTATGAGGGCAAGCGTCTCCACCAGTTCCTTCCTTGAGAAACCGCTGTAGTCTACCGGGGGCAGCTCAATATCATCATAGTTGACTGATTCCGTTTCCTCTGTGTCATCTTCAGATGATGATTCATCAGGAACAGCTTCTTTTTCCTCTTTTACCTCCCCGGCAACGATTTCTTCAGCTTCCCTGGCTTCGGTACCGGCGGCAGCATCTGCCTCCTTGCCAGGCACGGCTTCATTGGCAGCTTCTTCCTTCTTGTCGGGTACAGATTCGGCGTCAGTATCTACCTCCTCTTCAGGTACGACTTCATTGGCAGCTTCCTCCTCCTTGTCAGACACGTCTTCAGTGACAGCCTCTGCCTCCTCTTCAGGCACGGCTTCATTGGCAGCTTCTTCCTTCTTGTCGGGTACAGATTCGGCGTCAGTATCTACCTCCTCTTCAGGTACGACTTCATTGGCAGCTTCCTCCTCTTTGCCAGATAGGTCTTCAGTGGCAGCCTCTGCCTCCTTGTCAGGTTCAGCTTTAGTGGCAGCGTTTTCCTCTTTCTCGTTTACGGCATCACAGGGAATATCTTCGCCCGTTGCGGTTACGGAATCAACGGCAGGCTGCCCGGCCGCGTCAACCATTTCAGCATTCTCTTCCGCAGATTCGCTGGTCTTTTCTTTACCATCGAATAGTTCATCATGAACAGAGTCTTCCGGATTTCTTGTAATCATCATTAATCCTTTTTCTTCAGTGCTTCATCAAAGGAGGATGGGATGAACCTCTCCCCTTTTTTTTCAAACAACGAAAATAATGGATTATTGGTAAAACTCAAACCAATACCCTATTTTAAATGAGGCGCATTGCCGGCAGAGCTTCAAATTGGTTATTTTTGTCTGTCAGATTCACTATCATCTGTCATGGAAAAGAAAGATATCATAATCCTCGTGGTGGTGTTTGCGACTATAGGTTTTTCACTGTACAGAAAGTACATGAAGAAGAAGAATGAAAGCTCGTCCGGCAGCACACCACGCAAAAAATCTGGCAGAAGCAGCCTGAAGGATCAGGCGGATGATTACGAACCCTATTCCGGCGGGAATAGCTGAGAGCAGTGAAATACCGGTCTACCGGCCCATCTCAAGCTGGTCTCTGATGAGCCTGTAATAGGTACCTTTCAGGGCGGTAAGGCTGGCATGTGTTCCCTCTTCGACAACCCTGCCTCCCCCAAGTACGATTATGTTGTCGGCATGCCGCACTGTGCTGAGCCTGTGAGCTACCACCACCACTGTTCGCCCGGCATAGAATTCTGCCAGGTTTTCGACTATCATTTTTTCGTTTGATGCATCAAGAGCACTTGTGGCCTCGTCAAGGAGAACAAGTGCTGGTCTCTTGTATACGACCCTGGCAATCAGTATCCGTTGCCGCTGGCCCTGGCTCAGGCCGTGTCCTCCCTGCCCGACACGGGTCTGGAGCCCTGATGGCAGCATGTCAAGCATGGGCTTCAGCCTGGCCACCCTTACTGCTTCAGCCATTTTTTCAGCGTCAGGATTCTCCTCTCCGGGAGCAATGTTGCCCATTATGGTGTCAGGAAAAATATACCCGTCCTGCATCACTACACCGGTATTCTTTCTGAGTGATGAGATCCTTATCTCTTCCAGCCTCGTACCTCCGATGTATATATCACCCTCCTCAGGCCTGTAGAAACCAAGCAGCATCTTCAGCAGGGTGGTCTTCCCCGACCCGCTTTCTCCTACCACGGCAGTCACCTTGCCTGCCGGGATGTAAAGGTCGAGGTTACGAAGTACCCAGGGTGAACCTGGTCCCTCGTATCTGAATGAAAGGTTTCTAACCCCAACATCTGCTTTCCCGGGCATCTCTGCAGCATCTGCTGAAACGGATTCTTCCTCGGGTGTCAGGGCATGCACCTCAGCCAGTCGTTCAAGGCTGATCCTTGCATCCTGGGTAGCTCTCATGAAATCTACTATCTGTGAGACCGGGCCGTTAAGTTGCCCGGTGATGAACTGCACCGCCAGCATCATTCCCAGGGTCATTGAGCCGTTGATGACAAGTGTGGCGGAGATTACGGTAATGATAATATTGACAGACTCGTGAATAAGCGTTCCTCCGGCGGTCTGAAACTGAAGGATCCTCAATCCCCTGATACGGGTATTGTATATTGCGTGCTGCTGCGCTTCCCATTCCTTCCTGTTGGTGGCCTCATTGCCGGCGAGCTTTATCTCCTGCATGCCGTTGACAATGTTGATCATCCTGTTCCCGGCCTCGGCCATCTTCATGAAACGCATGTTGTCAAGGCGCTCGCGGGCCGGCATGAAAAGAGTGACATAGAGGACGTAAAGGGCAGTGCCTGCAAGGAACACCAGCAGTATCCTGATACTGTAGATTCCCAGAACCACCCCGAAAACCACAAAGTTGAAAAGGGAAAAGAGAATGGCAAGGCTTGAAGAGGTCAGGTAGTTCTCTATACGGCTGTTGTCATCAATTCTCTGAAGTATATCACCGTTCAGCTTCGTGTCAAAGTAGGCAATAGGCAATCCCATCAGGCGGGCAAGGAAGTCTGAAACAATATTGATATTCAGCTTTGTGCCCATATGCAGCAGAAGCCATCCCCGCGTGAACTCCACAGCAAGCCTGCCGGCGGTAAGGGCAAGCTGGCCGATCAGTATAAGCCAGATAAGCTTAATATCCCGTCCGGCTATCCCCCTGTCAATGATTGCCTGTGTCAGGAAGGGAAAGACAAGCTGGATTGCACTGGATACGATCAAACCGGCAATCAGGAGGATTATCTGCTTTCGGTACGGTTTGAGATAGGGCAGCAGGAACCCGAAGCCGCCCTTTGGTGGCGGATCATCATGCAGCGCTTCGAATCCGGGTCCGGGCTCCAGCAACAGTGCCATCCCTGCCGGTTCACCAGCCGCCTCTCCTGATATCCATCCCTGCCTGAACTCATCCAGGGTCATCTTTATCCTGCCAATGGCAGGGTCACTCACCCAGACAGCTTTTTCACTTATCCTGTTGACGACTATGAAATGATTCTGCTGCCAGTGCACAATGCATGGCAGAGGTGTTTCCTCCCTGAGCCTGCCGAAGGGCAGCTTTACCCCTGCAGCCCTGAACCCGATACTCTCAGCTGCAGTTCTCAGACCCAGAAATGATACCCCTTCACGGGTGATCCATGCCTTTCTCCTTATTGTCTCCAGTGAGAGACGTTTGCCATGCCGCATTGCCACCATGCTGATGCATGCGGGCCCGCAATCCATGGCATCATGCTGCCTGACAAACGGATATTTCATCTTGTTGAAGGAGTGACTGGATGCAAATGTAAATATATCCAATTAAAGCTGACTCATACAGGTGATTCTTTAAGTATGTGCCCCGGCATATTTACTGTATCGATTGCGGAAATTGTATATTTGCCAATTAAGTCACTTGTTTGGGATCATTCAGGAAGTACTCGGACCTTGACATCATTGATGGAGTCAGGCGGCAGGATAACCGTATCCTGTCATACCTGTATAACTCCTATTACAAGATGGTAAGTGACTATGTCAGGAAGAACGGTGGTTCTGACGATGATGCAGGCGAGGTAATGCAGGAATCGGTTGTAAGCCTGTACAGACAGATCACATCCGGAGAATTCTCGGTAAAGTCAGACCTCAAGGGCTATTTTTTTGGTGTGGCGAGGAATTTATGGATCGCCCAGCTGAGGCACCGCTCCAGGCTGGCTTATTTTGAGGACGAACCTGCCGATCTTTCATTAAACGAGGATCAGTACAAGGCTATGCTCGAGAGAATAGTTGCCCGTTCATTCGCCCTTCTGGCAGAGGATTGCCAGACAGTGCTTACACTCTATGGCGACGGACTCTCTTACGAAGAGATTGCTGACAGGATGGGGCTGAAAAATGCCGTCTATGCCAGACGAAAAAAGTATCTCTGCAAGGAAGCCCTGATGAAAATCATCAAGACAGATCCGGAATATCATGATCTGGGTTCCCTGTAAATCAAGGCCACCAGCACCGTAACCACCAGCAACAGAAGAAGAAGGGATATATATAGGGTGACCCTGTTATACCACAGGGGGGTATCATCTCCGTAGATGACAAGCGTTGACCAGTAATATGGATGAGACCGTCCCTGGTCAGCACTCCTCAGGAATTTCAGTCGTGCATTGCGCAGTGCGGAACTTTTTGTCTGTCCGCTTCTCATATTCTTGTAAAAGGAGTGTATTACCTCCGAAGCTGAGGCATCATCCACCTCCCACATTGACATCACTGCCGAGCGGCTCCCGGCATAGAGGAATCCCCTGGCAAGACTGAGTATTCCCTCACCGCCTGCCAGGGTGCCACTGCCTGTATTGCATGAGCTGAGGACAACCATCATTGCCTTCAGAGGGAGCCTGTAAACCTCGTATGTGTTGAGCATTCCGTCATCAGGGCCCTCCTCCATGCCTGCAAAGAGCATTTTTGAAAAGGCAGGCCGGCTGTCATCCACCAGGGCATGCATTGCAAGGTGAATGATATCGTAACCTGGCGCTTCACGCTTAAAGGTCTCCTCGCTGGCATCTCCGGCCAGGTATGCTCTGCCGCCACACTGGCTGACAGCATCTTCAGCCTCAATAAGGGCAGCGGGAAGCTCCCGTATTTCTCCACTGAGAGTGGGCCACACTGCAAGAACAGAATCAGAGACCTCCAACCCTTCATACGTCGGAGCAAAGGCAACAAGCCTGTTGTTCAATCTCCGGGTTCTTTGCATCGTCTCTGACGAAAGGGTGACACTGTAAATATAAGAGAACCGATACTTCTTCAAGGCAAACGGAGCCTCCCGGTACAACAACTCAGGACTGCGAAACTCTTCGGTCACGAGCGTCTCGAAAGGAAGATAGGAAAGGATGTTGTCAGGTGATATAACTATCTTGTCACCAACGAGGTATGGTTCGGCAGGCTCAATCAGGATGCGGTAAAGGCTATAGGCAAGATCCATGTACTCATTGAACCGGGCACGTGATCCGGTTGTCATGGGGCTGGTTGACAAGATCCTGCGAAAGCGGTGCAGGGCGTCGAAGAAACCTGAATCAATCTCCCGGGTGATAACCTCATTCCCCCTTCTGTTGGCAACAAAGATATAAAGCCTGTCTGATGTAAGGACATAACTGAGCAGATTCGACCTTCTGCCGATTACCCTTCCCACATCTGCGGTCGAAGCCACCTCATTCCTGTATTTCAGGTTATAGTACGAAGGATACTGTTCTTTGAAGATTCGGTTCAGTGAGTCACGTGACCTGAGCAGACTGAAGGTGACGCTTTCCCATGTAGCCAGCCTCTGCGAATCAGGAACTGCCTTAAGCTGCTCACTGGCAATCAGCTCCCTGTAGAATCCTGTCTGTCTCCTGATATCCGCTTCGAGACCGGCCAGCTCGGCGGGAAGGGAAAAACGTGCAGCATTAAGTTCACGGATCGAGGCAAGGAATCCTGCCACCTTACTCCTTTCGGAATACTCGAATATTCCTTCAAGGGCTTCGCGGCTGTGATCAGCCTCATAAAGCCTTGCATAGTTGCCGATAATGCCTGTATAAATATCCCTTGAATATGCGCTGAAACTGGTCCGGCTTTCATCCTCACTCAACTCAAGACGCTGACGGTCATACAGGGAAACTATCATCTTGCCTGTTTCCACTGCCTGCTTGTCATATTGGCCGTCGTGCGCATCATTGGCGAGGGCATTCAGGGCGGCATACCTGATTTCAAGGATACCGATATCATTCTCGGAAAAGACCGCCGGTGTCACAAGATTGCTCCCGGAGCCTGCCTCTGCTCCGGCAGACGGAGAATATGCTCCCGTCAGGAAGTCGGTTTCATCAGTTATCCTCAGCACCTCGGCATATTTCCCTATACCGGCCAGTGACTGCACATACTTGAGTGTAAGGAACTTTGACGCTGAGACATCCCATGGATTAGCACGCACATAGCTGAAACACTGTTCATAGAGAGCCAGTGAGCGCGCACTGCCGCCATGATTGCTGTTAATGAAGTCGGCATAGGAAACAAGCATCATGAAGTATTCCCTGCTTTCAGGTCCGTAGATGCTTTTTACCCGTGCCAGCCCCTCCTCCAGCACCCTTTCACCTTCACTTATCTGCCCCGACTGACCCAGTAGATTTGAATAATTTATATAGAGGAATTCTTTATCCTCGGCGTTCTTTTCCTCTTTAATCACCAGCCCTCTCCTGAAGTATTCCTCAGCCTTGTCAGACTGTCCCAGCCGCCTGTACACCAGGGCAATAGTATTGTGGAGCAGAATGCGGGAGCCTGCATTACCTGCAGGGTCACTTTCAAAGATCTTCAGCGCCTCCCGGCAATAGACCAGTGACTTGTTGTATTCCTGTGTGCGGTAAAGGCTCAGTCCGATCACATGATACAGGTCAGCCCTGACCCGGGGCGGCACAAGGTCAGGATAGATTCCCGATACCGTCAAACCTGCTTCAGCCAGGGTAACAGCCTGCTCATTGTCATTCAACTCCAGGCATATGCTTGCAAGGTTGAGATAATTGGTTGCCAGCCCGGAAGAGTCACTGCCCAGGAGAGCTCTCTTGGCCTCCAGAGCTTTGATCCCCAGCGGATAAGCCCTGGAAAAATCTCCGGACCTGAGCAGCGAAACAGCCATATTGATCAACCCGTTGGCATACCTTCTGTCAGCAAGACCAAGCTTCTCCCTGTAGGTGACCGAACGCGAAAAACAATCAGAAGCCTTTATGTAAAGATTTGACTGATAGAGATGTACGCCAACAAAATAATAGGCGTCAGATAGCAGAAGCAAATCCTTTGTTTCAGTTGCTTCAAGGAGTGCGGTGATTTCCGCAGCAAGCCTCTCCGGATCAGCACAATAATCCCGTTCCTCAAGGAAAGCGGCAAGTGAATCTGTCTTCTCCCTCAGCCTGGCACCACCGGATGTGTCCCATTGCTTATCAGCAGCAGGGAATGGCACTGAGCCGGATTCTTTCCCTCCGGCTGAACCCACCCATTTATAGAAGCCTGCAATAGTCAGTTTCCCTGCCCCTGCTGCCAGAACTGTATCAGGCACCATGAAGAAAACTGTCAAAAACAGGACTGTTAAAGTGATTATTCCTGACTTCGGACGCATCAGCGTGGCTCTTCTTTCTTCCTCCGGTAAAAGTATAAAACAATCTGTTACCGGATCTGATTTTTACTCATATTATACATGCTTGTTATTCAATATGTTGCATTTTTTTTGAAAAATAGTTGATTTTTTCGTGTCACAAAATGGCACTTTCTGACACGTACGATAAAAGAGACAATTAAACCCTGATATTAATTATTTAAAAATTAAAGTTATGAAAACCCTGATTGAAAACTTTTCAGATTTTATTCTTTCGAACGAGGAAATGATCAACGTACGCGGTGGCAACGGAATAAAGGTGCAAGTTGGTGATCCGACCAGGCCTCCGGTGATCATTGAGATTTGAGTTGACTTTAATTGCCGGTTGATCCGGCATCTGTCTTTATAATACAAGAGGGGTTAATCAGCCTTTGCTGATGACCCTTTACGTCAGGCATACGCCCGGATATTGGTGGTGCTGTCCGCAACAGTATGGAGCGGAGTATGAGTAACTATCTGATTGATAGCTTTATAGGAGTGTGAAATAATATTATACAACATGAAGACAAATGATGTCAACGAAGTCATCGAGAATTGGCTTGGCGGGCACGCTGACAGGTCTGCACAGGATTGGCTGATCGATGAAATGAAAAAGGATGCTGCACTGGCAAGAGAAGTAACGCTGAGAAAAAAGACCGACGAGATTCTCTCTGACCGCGAGGTAATTAACCTCAGGCATAAGCTGACAGCTATTGAGATGAGAAGGCGAAATGCCGGAACCGTAAGGAGAACTGTTATCAGGAGTGCCAAATATGCGGCAGCAGTAGCCCTGATTGCCATATTATCTACTGCCCTCTACCTGATGCTGAAGCCATCTTACTCACCCGAAGGGCTTTACTCTGCCAACTACTCACGCTATGAGTCCCCGGGGGTTGTGAGGTCTGCAGTCAGTGCGGAGAATACCCTCATGGAAAACGCTATTGCCTCATACACTGCAAGAGAGTATGATAAAGCCATCATCTATCTTGAAAAGCTGATAAATACAGGGCAGGAAGAGATGGAACCAGTGTTCATGCACGGGATGGCAAACATGGAGGTAAAGAACTACCCTGTAGCCAGCGGATCATTCAACCGTGTCATAGAGCACAATGACAACCTCTATCTTGAAGATGCAGCCTGGTACCTGGGGCTCTGTTATATGATGACTGACAATAAAGACAAGGCTGTCAGGCAGTTCAGCGCAATAGCCTCTTCAAAAAGCAGATACTGCAAAAAGGCTGCAAGGCTGGTCCGCCAGCTTAAATGATAAACCAGACTTTAACTATTGTTAACTGTTCATATGTTCGAGATTCATTGCAATGCCAGGAATGAGACGGGGCTGAAAGCAGCGAATGGGCATGAAAAACTGGACAAGATGATCAACCAACAAAATATTATTGCAGGGGTTTCACATGAGGTGAGAACCCAGATGAACTCCATCGTAGCTTTTTCTTACCTTATCAATAACGAAAGGTTCAGCGAAAGTGAAAGACGTGAGTTCACTGAACAGATCATCAGTTCATGCGAACAACTCATTGGATTGTTTGAAAACTATTTTGATACTGCTGCCCTTGAATCAGGGTCAGCCACGGAAAACCTCCGCGAGACAGATGTCACCAGTCTGTTTGAGTCTCTAACCTCTGATTTCAGGGTTTTCATGAGGAAAAAGGGACACGACAATGTGGTTCTCATCCAGGAGGACAACCTTCCCAAAAAGCTGATACTGAAAATTGATACGGCAAGAATGACCAGGATTGTAAACAATCTGTTCAGGAATGCACTTGACAATACTTTATCAGGGTTTATTAAAGTGGGGTGCACCTGGTATGATGATACAATTACCTTCTATGTAAAAGATTCTGGCCAGGGTTATCCCAGAAGCAGCAATCTGCTGCTTTCCGACAATCCTGAGATACTACATTCCGAAAGTCAGGATACCTATTCCGCTATGAATTTAATCCTGGCCAGAAATCTTATTCTTGCAATGGGTGGCAGGATCAGGGTTGAAAACAACGATGCCGGAGGCACCTCTGTCTTCGTTTCCTTACCTGCAAGGGAGAGCTCTGCTCTGAAAATACTTACCGGTACCTCTTCGGAGAATAAGATTGCCATCTGATTCTCCGGGGCTTTAAACTGTCTGTTAAGAGCGGTTGGGAGGGTCGCTAAAAGGCACCCTCCTTTACTGGTTTGTATCTGTTTATTGATTGTGGATGATCTTCCGTCATCCGGCGTGTCATCTGGTGACACCTTCCGACAGTATAGTTATCTCTGTCCGCCTGTTAAGACGCTTGCCCGCAGGGGTGAGATTGTCTGCCACAGGATGGGTTTCTCCGTAACCGTGTGAAAAGATACGTTTCCCGTCAATACCCCGCTTTATAAGGAATTCCCTGACTGAATTGGCTCTTCTCTCAGAAAGCCGCTGGTTATACTCATCACTTCCGTCAGAGTCAGTATGTCCGCCGATCTCAATTACTACAGTGTGGTTTACCTGCAGGAATTCAAGCAGCTGCTCAAGTTCAGGCCGCGATGATTCAAGCAATTCCCATGAGTCAGTGTCATAGAACACGTTGTACATCCGCATGAATTCTCCCTCACGAATCCTGTTCAGGGCAATGGTCTTCCTGTAAGGCTCCGCAGATGTATAGCCCTCAACGAAATTGAAATTCTCAGAATAGATCATGTAACCGTCTGCCGTGACATTCATCCCGTAACTGCTTCCCTGCGGAAGACAGACGAAGAATCCTCCCCTGTTGTCAGTCAGTGAAGTTATTACATTAACACCGTTTGTAAGGTCAGACAGTTCATACTTTGCTACAATGGGTTGCCCTGACGCCTTGTCAATAACCGTCCCCTGGAAGTACAGAACCTGTTCCGGCTGAATACGCTGTGGGAGATCAAGGTAATAGATATCCTTCCCTTTCCCCTTTTCACGGTCTGAGGAGAAGTAGGCCCTTCGGCCCGAAGACTCGATAACGAGGCCTGTTTCATCAGCAGGGGTATTTACCGGCGGACCCAGGTTTTCAGGGACTGTCCAGGTGGAATCACGGTTCATGGTGGTGACATAGATATCATGTCCGCCAAATGATTCCCTGCCGTTGGATGAGAAGTAGAGCGTTTTTCCGTTGAAGTAGATGAAGGGTGAAATCTCGTCGCCGGCAGTGTTTATCACCTTTCCCGGGTTGACCGGTTTGCCCCATTTCCCGTCACTGCCACGAAGTGAATACCATATATCCATTCCCCCCATCCCTCCGGGCCTGTTGCTTACGAAGAAAAGCATCCTTCCGTTGGGGCTTATAGATGGCTGTGACTCCCAGTATGTTGTGTTGACAGGAGGCCCGATGTTAATCCCGGGCGACCACCTGTTGCCATCATATGATGAGAAGTAGATGTCACATCTACCCTGTCCGTCATTTCTGTCACAGGCAGTAAAGTACATATACCTTCCGTCAGAGGAGATGGACTGTGCTCCTTCATTGCCTGCGGTGTTCAGCGGAGCTCCGGCATTCCTGGCCGTTCCCCAGTATCCGTCGGCAGTCAGCCTGCTGATATAAAAGTCCTCCTGCCTGTCGCGATTATAGTCTTTGCCATACCCCGTGGCCCTTCTCACTTCTCGTGTGAATATCAACTGCTGGCCGTCACCTGTCACTGAAGGCCAGTACTCGTCGAGGACAGTATTGACCGAGTCGCCGACGTTGACCGGCTCGGTTTGAAAGAGAGATTCCGGGAACGAAAGGGCAAAACGACAGCTGGCAAGCATCTTTTCAGCTTCACCGCGTAACCTGGAGGAGATTCCTGGTTGTTTCAGAAAAGCGTCGAGGTGAAGCAAAGCATCATAGTATCTTCCGGTTCGCAACTCAGCCCTGCCAAGGCTGTAGAGTGCCGGTACAAAGAAGAGGGAGTCGGTGGCAACAGCAGCGCGGTAGTGGGTCACTGCCTTTTCCCAGTTACCTGTGTCAGAATAGAGCTGGCCGAGAATCAGGTGAGCCTCATAGAATTTGTCATCCTCTTTCACCGCATGAAGAAGATTTGTCTCTGCCCTGTCGTAATAAAGAAGGTCGTAATCCCTTTTGCCCAGGTCATAGTACTTCAGCGCCCTGTTTGAACGTGTATGAAAGTTCTGTCCGGTAACTGAACAGTGGATCAGAACCAGGAACATAAGGGTCAGTATTTTTCTTCCTGTACTCATTCAGGGGATATGCATGAATTTTTGTGCCTGCAGTGAGACCCTCCACCGGCTGTTTTTCTTCACATATTCCGTAATTGCCTTTATCATCTCCCGGTACCTGCTCCATTCCGGTTGCAGAAGAAGCTGGCAGGCCGGTCTCACATTCCGGCTGTACATCTCTGCCGCCTCAAAATCAGTGCCATCATGAATTACCACCTTCAGCTCATCTGCCATTTCCAGGATTCCGGAGAGGGGCGGCGAATCCTTCTTTGGCGAGAGGGTTATCCAGTCCCACTTGCCTGTAAGGGGATGTGTTCCCGAAGTCTCAAGGAATGTTTTGATTCCTTTTGACCTGAGCAGGCGACACAATGGCTCCATATTCCACATCAGCGGCTCGCCGCCGGTAACAACCACCGAATCAGCCCCGGTAGCCGTCACGTTTCCGGCAATCTCCACAATGGAGACCATCGGGTGGAGTTCGGGGTTCCATGAATGCCTGGTGTCACACCAGCTGCAGCATATATCACACCCTCCAACCCTTATGAAGTAAGCTGCCCTGCCGGTATTGACACCCTCTCCCTGGATAGAATAGAACTCCTCCACCAGGGGGAGTAGCAGGCCGCTGTTATCTGTCTCCCTCTTCCTCATCTGCGTTTCCTGTCAAGAGAAAGCAGCCTGAAGAAGTCATGAAAGAGGTCAGTGTTTTCCTGTATGCCAGTGAATTCCACAGCTCCCGGCCCAAAAGCAAAGACCGGCACCATGACACCTGAATGCCCGGTGAAACTGAACTCAGCTTTGACCTCCCTCTTTGCAAGATTTCCCCCGGTGATACTCATACCTCCTGTCTCATGGTCAGCAGTCACCACAATCAGTGTTTTGCCATCCCTCTTCGCAAAATCATAGGCAACGGCAACAGCCCTGTCCATATCAATGACCTCATCAATCACCATTGATGTATTATTGCCATGACCGGCATCATCAATCCTCGAACCTTCGACCATGAGGATAAACCCCGCGCGATTCCGCGAAAGCACCTCTATAGCCTTGGCTGTTGCCCTGGCAAGGAACTGAGTATCTCTCCCATCGGATATCATGGGAATGTCACCATCAGCCATCAGCCCCGCAATCCGGTCTGACTTCGAGGCGATGAACGACTCAAGATCATATGTAACGTCATAACCTGCCCGGGAAAGCCCTGATACCACATCCTCCTCATGGTTGATCTTCCCGGTTGAATCCGGGGTTGGGACGAAATACCTCCTGCCTCCCCCGATGAAAATGTCAGCTGCCCCGTTGATGTACTGCTTCGCTATTGAACGATATTCATACCTCAGGGGGGCATGAGTGGCAAAATCAGCCGGGGTGGCGTCAGTCAACGAACTGGTACAGACAATGCCGGTAGCCATTCCGGCCGCTTTGGCATGCTCAAGAAGGGTAACCAGTATTGTGCTGTCGGGGCGCATCGCTACCATCAGGTTGTTGGTCTTCTCACCTGTGGCAAGCGCTGTTCCGCCGGCGGCTGAGTCAGTTGAATAGTTGTTGGCCGAGTGAGTCCTGCTGAAGCCTGTCACCGGGAAGGAAGGAAAGGTCATGGTGTTTCCTGAGGCCGTTATGGCGGCATAGACATGTGAGACTCCCATTCCGTCGCCTATAAACAATATAAGGTTTCGTGGCTTCTGTCTGGAACTGCCTGCTGAGGCAAGCGTCAGAACAACAAGGGCTAAAGCTCCAATTCTGGTAAGTATCTTCATGAAAATCTATTGTCAGTTATTGCCAAAAAGCATTCTCATTTCCCGTTTTTTCGCATCAGCTGCCCAATCAACCGGAACAATCTTCCACTCACTGAGCGGAACAGGAGAGATTGTGCCCTTCTCCCTTATCCATTCAGTCATGTAAAACCGCAAATCACGTTCCGTCGCTGAGATAATCCTTCTCTCCAGTTCCTTGCCGGCAATACCCGCTGCCGTAAAGTGCCCTCCGCCCCCGTTGGCCCGGTATGAGTTCACGGCTACTGTATAACTGGCGCTGTGGCTGAACGGAGACCCGTCACTGAGTGCAGTGATATTGACCCTTGCCCCGGCGGGTTTGCTCACGTCTACTGTGTACCTGATGCCCATGGCAGAATCAAAATTGTATGACGGATATTGCAGCCTGGCAGTCCCGTTTACGATGACCGGCTTGCCGTCATCATCTGTGCGGTAGTTAAGCATGTAGTCACTTGCCTTCTCCATTGTCCGGAACCAATGACCCGCTGAATGTTCAAGATGGCGGTCTATCTCTCCTCCCGTCATCCTGACGGTATAAAGGAAATTCTCAAACCGGTATAGCCTGTACATGTCCCTGATCCTCAGATCTCCACTGGAGATGCTCTGGTCAAATGAGAGCGGGGCAGCCAATGATATCTGAGCTCCTGTGATATCAAGCTGCATGCGGTGTATCAGGTCGGTGAAGGCCGAGGGACCAAAAAAGGCATCGCGCGTGCCTACAGTGGTTTCAGACCTGCCGATGATCTCGGAAGTATACTCCCTGACCCTCTCCATTGCTCCGCGGTACCTCTCGAGGAAGCCGGATGACTCCGGAAGGGTATTCATCTCTGTTATTCTGCCTTCAAGGAGCGGTATGTTCATTCCTGCACCTCTCCTGTCAAATGAGACACTGACATTCATCAGTGCCTCTGCCCTGCTGCCACCGTCGAGAACAAGCACCTTATCACCGTTGCTGTCCGTCACTTCCCTGACATCCTTCCTGTGGTCATGCCCGCAGAAGATAACGTCAAAACCGGGAACGTTCATTGCAACTGCCAGAGAGCTGTTCTCATCATCTCCTCCATTATCTCCGTCGCCCATTCCTGAATGAAACAGCCCGATAACCAGGTCAGGATTTTCAGCCTGAATGGCAGGCATCCATTTCCTGGCAGTGGCAACCATGTTCTCGAACCTTATACCACTGTAAAGTGACTCCGGCAGCCAGCGCGGAACAGACGGGGTTATAAGCCCGAAGACCACAAGCTTCATTTCCCTCTTTTTTATGACGGTATAAGGCTCGAAATAAGGTTCTCCGGTTTCTATCTCTATGGCATTTGCTGCCAGTATCGGGAAGTTGTATTCGCTTCTGACGCGGTCATACACAGCATGGCCCGTTTCTATGTCATGGTTGCCCACGGTGGCTGCATCATAGCCCAGATGGTTGAGTATGTCAGCTATTATATGGGTAGTGGCAGTATCTATGAAGTTATAATAGTATGCCAGCGGATCACCCTGCAGAATGTCACCGTTGTCGAGCAGAACAATATTCTCCTTTTTGCCCGATTCAACCACCCGGGCAAGGTTGGCAAGCGACCGGTCAGTGGACTTGCCCTCTGTATTGTCAAATGGGAGCAGCATGCCGTGCAGGTCAGTGGTGGCATATATTTCGAGCCTGACCTCCTTTCTTGTGCATGCAAGCGTAAGCAGGGCAGCAAGAAGTATTAATGCCAGATTCCGGGTAGTTGTCTTGATCATGGTATTATCTTGTTTTTACTTCAGGAGGCAGCCCTATCCGGTTACTTCCATTTTTCATTTTGGTGAGCATAAACTGGTCGGCAAGGGCACCGGATGCATCAAATGCCTTATATATCAGCCGGTTACCATCAATGGTAATTGCCTGCCATAACTGGGTGTTGGTATACCCTGCTTCCCACCACGGTGCGGCATCCTGACTGTACTGTTTGGAGCCGCTGACCGAGACTACATAAACGGTTCCGGCCCTCCTGCCCCTCTGTTCTGCTCCGTCAGGCATCACGACTCCCCTGGCATATGTATGGTCATGGCCGTTCAGTACCAGGTCAACCCCATACCTGTCAACCAGCGGTTTAAGGTTTTCCCTGACAACCTTGTTGTTTCTCCTGGCAGCAGTTGAAAAGAAGGGATGGTGAAATGCCATTACGGTCCATTTGCATGGATTATTCTTCAGAAGGCTTTCAACCCATTCGGTCTGACTGCGGGCAATGGCTTCATCTCTCAGCATCTGGTCGCTGCTGACCATTATGAACCGCACACCCTGGTAGTCGAAACTGTAGGCTGTCTCCTCCAATCCGGCAGGTCCGTTTTCCGGGAGAGTGAAACCCGGTCTCCAGTACATATTTAAGTCACGCTTCTGTCTGTCATGCGGGTTGTAGAATTCATGGTTCCCGGGGGTTGCTGCCACCGGCACCTCCGATGCGATGAATCCTGCAGCCCGGTGCCAGTCACCCCACTCATCGTCAAGAGTATTGCCGGCATATCCACCGTCAACCAGGTCACCGGTAAATATCATGAATGCTGCTTCAGGCACTGAGCGGTAAGCTTGTCTGATCACCCTCGCGTAGGAAGAAATCGGCCCAACCTGTGAATCTCCGAACCAGAGAAAGGAGAACGGGGCTGCACCTGCTTCAGCAGTTTTGAAGGTGAACCACTCGCTGGCATCTGGGCCTGAACCGACGCAGTAAGAATATCCGGTTCCGGGAACCAGCCCGGTAAATATCACCGAATGGAACCGGGCAGTCACTCCATCAGCAGTGATATCCTCCGATTTTCCTGTTACGGCCATGGCAGAGTCAGCCCTGAGCACACCAGATATGTTGCGGGAAATCCTTGCCACACTCTCGCTTACTGTGGTATCCGTTCTCCAGGTCACAGCCATGGTTGTTCCCTGATCTCCGGTAATATTGAGTACAATCCTTTCAGGTTTTGCAGAGGGAATATATTTTGTAATTCCCTCCTGTGCCACTGCCTGAAATGAAATCAATATCAGAGCGGTCACGAGAGCATTCAGAAGAGGCTTCATAATTGGTTTTATTACATTAACAATTCTCCGTGACGGGAGGTTGTAAATATATTGATAATTTCCATGCAGAGCGGCGGACCGCTCTTGCTACCATGACCCTTTTAACTATTTTTGCAGATATATGAAAGCGTTATCCGGACTTGACGTTGTGACCCTCGGCTTGCCTGCCGGCCTGCGGGGAAAAAGAACAGGGCTGCTGTGTCATTCGTCAAGCATTTCATCAGACTTCAGGCATATTACAGAGATATTCGGACAAAGCAAAGAGTGCAGGCTGGTCTCTCTCTTCGGGCCGCAACACGGGCTCTCAGGGCAAACCCAGGATAATATGATAGAGTGGGAAGGGACCACTGACCCTCTGCTTGGCATTCCCGTCTACAGCCTCTACGGCGAGCACCGCAAACCAACTGATGCAATGCTTGAGGGCATTGAGGTTTTTGTTATTGATCTTCAGGATGTTGGTGCAAGACTATATACCTATATCTGGACTGTTAAGCTATGCATGGAGGCATGCGCCGAAGCAGGCATACCTGTTTACATACTTGACAGGCCCAACCCGATAGGAAGGATACAACCTGACGGACCGGTTCTGAGCGAAGAGTACTTTACATTCGTTGGCGGTGCGTCTATTCCTCTCTGCCACCGCATGACAATGTGCGAGATGGCCATCTGGGTGAAGGAAAAACATATCCCTGGTTGTGATCTGCATGTCATCAGGGCGGAAGGATGGAGAAGAAACATGATGTATCACGAGACTGGCCTGCCATGGGTCCTCCCCTCTCCGAACATGCCCACCCCCCAGACGGCAGCAGTTTACCCGGGAACAGTTCTCGCCGAAGCCCTTAATATCTCCGAGGCAAGGGGCACGGTGATACCATTTGAGCTCATGGGTGCTCCGTGGATTGACGGAAGGAGACTGCTTGAGGAAATGCGCAGCAGAAAACTCCCCGGATGTCAATTCAGGATGCACGACTTCATACCCACTTTCCATAAATACGCGGGTGAATACTGCAGGGGAATACAGATACATGTCACTGATCCCGCCCTCTTCAGGCCTGTGGCAACTGCCATGCACCTGTTTGATGCTATCATCCGGACATCGCCGGAAGGCTCCCTGAAATTCAACCCTCCACCCTATGAGTACGAATACCGCCTGATGCCTTTCGACATTCTTTCGGGCGACAGCCGTATGCGGGAGGTGCTGACCGGCGGCCTCTCGCTGAAGGATGAAACTGAGCGCTGGGAAGCACAGGCGGAAACATTCATGGCTGACTTCAGGCAGATTGCCCTATATCCGGATTAATATGATCACTGCCGGAAATATCATCGCCCTCTCAATAATAATATTCTTAGCTTCAGTCGTAAGGGGGTTCACCGGCTTCGGACTTGCATTGGTGGCAGTGCCGCTGATACAGTTCATTTTTCCCGTATCAGATACTGCCGTCTTCATTGCCGTCATAAACATGATCTTCTCCATACTCTACTACCGCCGGTCAAGAGAGCTGGTCAGGGAACAGCCCCTTGGAAGAATGGCACTGTTCACGGGAGTGGGTGTTGCAGCCGGAGTACTAATCCTTAAATACATAAATCCGGCATATATTCAACTCACCTGGGGGATACTGATAATATTAATCGTAACTGCCCTTGTCAGGGGAGCTAATCTCAGGATTAGTTCAGATGCCCCGGCAATGACGTTGAGTGGCCTTTTCGGCGGCCTCCTTGCCGGGGCTACCGGCATAACCGGTCCGCCGGTGGCAATCATCCTCTCTGCAATGAAGACGCCAAAGGAAAAATTCAACGCAGTGATCTCACTCTTTATTCTCTTTGCAGTTTCTTATGCCCTCCTCTTCTACCTGATATCGGGTCTCATCCGCCGTGATACTGTATTGCTTGCATTATGCTCGGTGCCTGCCCTCATTGCAGGTCTCCGTACTGGTGATATTCTCGTCTCAAGAATAAGTCAGAAGACATTTACGAATGTGATATATATAGTGCTTATAATCATGGGAATAATCACGCTATACAAGGGAGCGAAGGGGCTGATCCATGCCTGATTATTCCTGTCTTCGCATAGAATATGCTCTTTTCAGACACATATAAAACGATAGAGGGAGAGTCACAGGGACTGTTCAAAGACCGTGGCAGCAGGTTTATCGCGTTGGCTCTTCCCGTGACCTCCGGGGAGGAGATAAAGGCCAGGCTCGCGGAGCTCAGAAAGGAGTACCATGATGCGAGGCATCACTGCTTTGCATGGGTACTGGGACCCGACAGGCAGGCATGGCGTGTCAGTGATGACGGTGAGCCATCGGGAACCGCAGGAAGACCAATCCTTGCACAGATCAATGCACGCGAACTGACCAATGTTCTCATTGTGGTAATCAGGTATTTCGGGGGAACCCTGCTGGGTGTGGGCGGACTGATAAACGCGTACCGCAGTGCCTCCGCCGATGCCCTTGACAAAGCAACGATGGTTGAGAAATATATCATGGAACGATGGTTTGTCTCCTTTCCCTACACCTCTATGAATGATGTCATGAAAGTCCTCAGGGATGAATCATGTGACCAGTCTGAACATCGTTACAGCGGCACTGACGTGACAGTTGAGATCAATTTCAGGGCTTCCATGGCTGACCATATTACAGGCAGGCTGAAGAAGATCAGCGGACTGCAGATGAAATGGCTCGCAACAGAATAGGCGGGCTGTTTTTTATTAACTAGTTTTAAACAGGCAGAATATTGCTTATGCAGTTATAATAACTTTGCCAGAGTTCAGGCATATAAAACATAAAATAATGAAATCCAGAAGCTTAGTCTCAATTGATGATCTGACCACTGAAGAGATACTAAAGATTCTCACTCTGGCCGCAGAATTTGAAAAGAATCCGGTTCAGGATATACTTCGAGGCAAGGTTGTGGCAACGCTCTTCTTCGAGCCCTCCACCCGCACACGCCTGAGTTTTGAGAGCGCCGTCAACAAACTGGGGGGGAAAGTGATAGGATTCACTGACTCTTCCAACTCAAGCGTTGCCAAGGGAGAGAGTCTGAATGATACCATCAGGACCGTCAACAACTACGTTGACCTTATTGTGATGCGACACCCCATTGAAGGAAGCGCACGCTATGCTAGTGAGATAGCGACTGTGCCCGTCATCAATGCAGGCGACGGGGCCAATCAGCATCCCACCCAGACACTGCTCGATCTCTACTCCATACAGAAGACGCAGGGTACACTTGACAATCTCAATATCTGCATGGTGGGTGACCTGAAGTACGGCCGGACGGTTCACTCACTTCTGATGGCCATGTCACGCTGGAAAACATCTTTCCATTTTGTTGCGCCGGAAGAGCTGAAGATGCCTGATGAACAAAAGCTCTACCTGAGGAACCTTGGCCTTGACTATCATGAAACTACTGACCTGAACGAGGTTATCAACATGGCTGACATCGTCTATATGACCCGTGTCCAGCGTGAACGATTCTCTGACCCGATGGAGTATGAAAAGGTAAAGAATGCCTATGTATTGCATGATTACATGTTGTCAGATACCAAACCGGAAATGAGGATTCTGCATCCTCTGCCACGTGTGAATGAGATTAGCACTGATGTTGATGGCAACACGAAGGCATACTATTTCGAACAGGCACTGAACGGGGTTTACACGAGGCAGGCAATAATATGCTTATTACTTGGATTAAAATAAGAAGCCATGAAGAACATAAACGATAAGAAGCAGTTGCTGGTCAGTGCCATTGAAAGCGGTACAGTGATTGATCACATTCCTGCCAGCTCTCTTTTCAAGGTAATAAAGATTCTCGGTCTTGACCGTATCAGGAACCAGATAACATTTGGCACCAACCTCGAAAGCAAAACCAGCGGTAAAAAGGCTATCATAAAAATTGCAGGGAAGTTTTTCGAGGATGATGATATAGACAGGATCGCCCTTGTGGCTCCTAAAGCGAAGCTGAATATTATTCGTGACTATCAGGTGATAGAAAAGCGCGTTGTGGAGGTTCCTGACACCATCAATGCAATAGCCAAATGCATGAATCCCAAATGCATCACCAACTTTGAGAAAGTGACCACACACTTCAGGGTGGTGTCAAAGAAACCGGTGGCGCTGAAGTGCCTTTACTGCGAGAAAATCACCGACCAGGAGAGACTGGAGATTATCTGAAGCTGTCTGCGGGTATTCATCCGGTCAGTGGCATATCTGTCAGGAGAGACTGCAGATCATCTGAGACGGTCATAAGACCTGACCCTGAGCTCATCCTTCAGGATGGCGCGATAGGCGAGCCACGCCAGGATGGCAGATATGAACGGAAAGAGAACCTTGACCTTCCATATGATATTCACATCTATCTTTCTGTCAAACATCAGCACATAAAAAGCTCCCAGTATCAGGGTTCCGAGCGAAAGCAGGAGGACCAGCATGGTTAACCTCATCTGCAAAGGCCTCTTCTTGTAGAGGAACAGGGCAATGAGTGCAAGGAGCGGAACCAATGCAAGGATAACACTCATCGGCCAAAGCCGTTGCACCACCTCTCCTGCCTGGTTTTTCATACCAGGGAAACTGATGCTGAACAGAGCGCCACCATCTGTCGTCAGCTGGATAAGGTCGCCGGTGAGCATAAGCGACGACAGAAATACCACAGCCAACAGGAACAATGTCTGTATTCTTTGTATCATTCTGAAAATTAATTACTTTGACTTGAAAATCTTTCTGAAATTCTGGTAGTCAAGGTAGTATAAAATTTTCAATGACAGACTGTTTGTCTGCGGCATGGATAGAAGATCACCGAAATTGTCGAAACCGTTCCGGATAATGACATCACCTTCTGACCAGATGGAGTTCTTCCATACCAGTGAAAGCTCACTTCCCGGAGCAAACCGCCAGGTATATACCACATCAATATTCAGGAAATTGGTGTTTACGTCACTATTGTTCAGTGGGGTGGAATAGATACGGTCTAAAAGGCTGCCATCAGGCTGAAGGGTAAAATAATCCCCGTCATAATCAGCTCTTGACCAGTAGTGCCTCCCCCTCAGTGTAAGGTATGAATTGGCTGAGAAGATGAATGCTCCCGAAATGGTATTGGTTATGGTTGTGACATCACGTTTTCCGAAAGTGATTCCCTCGTGTGGATTGCCCGGTACAAACCCGATATCATTGATCAGGTCTTCAACCGATATGGAATAACTGAAGGAGAAGCGCCTGCCAACCTTGAATTCAGGCTGGAGTGACCATTCATATCCGTACTGGCCGTAGTCTGACCAGGCTTTCATATACTCAGCATTTCCCTGAATGTAAAACCTCTTGCTTCTGTCGGTATCACCCCGGAAACTGGCTTCAAATGCAGCAGGCCGGTGATAAAACATTGACATGTCAGGGGTACGCGGCTCAAAATAATCATCCTCACCCCAGGGTGTGAGCTCAAGGTCAAGTGAGAGAGACCAGAAATTCATCAGCAGAATCATGGCGTCAAGCCTGACTTCGGCGGTTGTGAATGCCCTTGGATTGTATAGCTGGCCATAACTGAAATCGAGTGAGGTACGGGTAGTCATGATATTGCCAAAGGGCTCATAGGTATTGTATGAGAAATCAACCGAGTGTTCTATTTCGTTATTCTTCCGGAGATAACCCATGTCATTCGGATCATAGGTGTCACTCATCATTGAAAATCTGTAGTCAGCGCGGAATTTCCCTCCTGTCCTGCCGGCATTGAAGTTAAGTGAATGACCAAGAGCGGCGGGATCGGATGAGTAGTACTTCTGGCTCAGTACAGCGCCGGCGGAAACTGACCACAGCCTGTCGGCTGTCTTGACAAGAGCCTCAAAGCCGGAGACATTGGCAGTATAGAAGTTTTCATTCCTTTTGCCGGCCCTGATCACATTGGTGTTCATCACACTCACGTATGAGTCATTCCTCAGGGTCTGATCAAGCACAAGCATATTGTAGTTTGTCAGCGGCTCAGTCATGATATGCCTGGTTTCCCCGGTAAGCTTGTTCTCCACCACGGCCCAGGTGGTGTTGGTCACCGCGTTGAAGAGACCGATGCCGAGGCCGCTGCTTGTCCTTCCTGATATTTTGGTTGCATTAAGCAGACTAACCTCTGCCGGATTCCGGATCACTGTCTCATTCTCTCCAACCATGCCATAGACATCCCGTATCAGATGAGGCGTTCCGCCTATGCGGCGGGAATAGAATATGCCTCCCTTGTTGAACAGCTCGGTACCCTCCATGAAGAAAGGTCTCTTCTCATTGTACCTGACCTCGTAGGGCGACAGGTTCAATACATGGTCATCAGACTGCACCTGACCGAAATCGGGTATCAGCGTTGCATCAAGGGTGAAGCTCTCGGTCAGGCCGATTTTGAGGTCGAGTCCCCCGTTATATGAGGTGCCTACTCCTGATTCATCAGTTACATGTTCAAGGTAACCTGAGACATATGGCACAAGTGAAAGCCTCAGCGGTGGTTTAACATCACGTATCCCGGTAAGCTCACCCATGTGCGAAATGGGCGACCCGAATTCCTTCGTGACGAAATTCCATGATGAGGTCTCCCTGTTGCGGCGCACTTCACGCCAGAAATTAATGCCCCAGAGCTGTGATGCAGACCTTGGAAAGCGCAGGGCAGAGTAGGGTATCTTCATTTCTGCAATCCACCCCTCGTCACTTATACTGGTATTACTGTGCCATACAGCATCCCACGAATCTCTGTGCATCCAACTGTCAGCGGTAGACATCTTATTGTCTATCTGGACGTTGGAAGCAGATACTTTAAACATCTCACCATTGAGCCCGTCATTGAATGGCGAAATCTCAATCCAGAAATGGTCTGCGTTGATGTCACCGGCATCCCTCTGACCAAGCTGGGTGAAGATGCTGTCAGGATAACTGTCATACATTATGGCTCCGATATACAATGCATCATCATCATAAAGAAGCCTGACCTCAGTCCTGAATTTTGAGGGCATGCCGTTATGCGGGTTGTAAATAATGAAATCACCGGCGGGTGAGGCTTTCTGCCATGGTGCCTCATCAAGCTTCCCGTCAATCTGAATTGGCTCTGTAATGCGTAAAGCCTCCGTCCGCTTCTTGGCCTGGGAAGCTCCTGTCACACTGTTAAGACTCAGAATGATTGAAAGTATTGCCGGAAAAATAATCCTGCCGGTTCTGTATGTCATATGGGGAAAATGCATTTTCATCTGTTTCGGTCAGGCAGCAAAGATAAATTCCTGCCGCAAATCATGGTGATGCAATTGTCAAATTAACAATTATTAACTGCCGGCATCATCTGCCATGCTATTGATTTACAGTCGACATTTTTTGTACATTTACAGCTTATTAGTCGTGCGATGAAACCCACATCTGTCAAACAGACAAACATCTGTTTATATACTTTTCATTTATATGGGTTCCATCACACCCTTAGAATCAAAACTATATCGTGATGAAAAAGACAGAACTTATAATCAATCCTGACGGCTCAGTGTTTCACCTTCATCTTCTTCCCGGCGACATTGCCGAAAAGATAATTCTTGTTGGAGATCCCGGAAGGGTTGAGATGATTGCTGAAATGCTTGACAGCGTGAGGGTACGCAAGATCAACAGGGAGTTCTGTACAGTCACCGGCAGCTATGGTGAAACTGAGGTCACTATCATATCATCAGGAATAGGCACTGACAATATCGATATCGTTATCAACGAGCTTGACGCACTGGCGAATATTGATCTGGGAACCGGAATGACTTTGGCAGAACCCCGTTCACTGACATTTGTAAGGATCGGCACTACTGGCGGACTTCAGCCGGAACTGCCCGTGGGTTCCTTCATAGCCACCGCCAAAGCAGTTGGATTTGATGGTGTTCTGCATTTTTATGAGGGATATGAATGGTGCCTTGACCATCTGCTGGCTGACTCACTTGCATCGCACCTTGAATGGCCTGATACCCTTGCCTACCCCTATGCCGTGGATGCAGATGCCGGACTGCTTGAGAAACTGGCTGCCGGAACAGCCAGGGGGATCACGATATCGACACCTGGCTTCTATGCACCGCAGGGCCGCCGGCTCAGGCTTGAACCATTTGACAATAAGCTTAATGACAACATCACATCATTCAGGTTCAAGGGAGAGAAAATCACCAACTACGAGATGGAGAGCTCAGCCATTTATGGCCTGTCAAAGCTATTGAATCACAAGGCATTGACGCTCTGCGTGGTAATAGGAAACAGGGTGACCGGTGAATTCCTCACTGACTACAAACCGGCAGTCAGAAAACTAGCCGCACAGGTTCTTGACCGACTCAGCTCCTGAATACGGCAAGTATCTCTTTCAGAATTACAATTGCCGCTTTTCCGTCTCCGTAGAACGCCGGGTACTGCAGTGTACTGCTGTTGGCTATGAAATAATCCCAGGCATCTTTTATCCTGGCCGGACTGGCATCTGCCAGCTTAACTGTTCCGTTTCTGACAAGTTCCACCCATTCAGTCTCCTTCCTGAGCACGATGCATGGACGTGAGAAGAAATGACTCTCCTTCTGCACACCTCCTGAATCGGTGATGATAAGTCGCGCCCTCTTTTCCAGCAATATCATTTCAAGGAAAGAGACCGGCGGAATGACCATCATGAAGGGGTGATCGGATATAGCTGCATACAGCTCCGGAACACGGTTGCGCAAAGCAATCATTGTTCTCGGGTGGAGCGGCATGATCATGGGCATTGAGTTTGCCTCAGACAACTCCTTCAAAGTGCTGAATATGGCGCTTAGTCTCTCCGGATTATCCGTGTTCGAATCACGGTGGATGGTAACCAGTACATATTCCCGGGCATCTATCCCCAGCCCTGTCAGGTAACTGTGTTTTTTCCTCTCTGCCAGGTCAGCATAAAAGAGAGAATTGTCATACATGATGTCACCTGTCAGGAAGATCCTGGGGTTGTTGATTGAATAGGGAGCCACGTTCTCCGGGTGGAAGCCCTCAGACATGAGGTTCCTGAAGGCTGTGTTTGTAGGAGCTATCAGAAGTGTTGAGGCATGGTCAGTCATGATGCGGTTGAGTTCCTCGGGCATGGTCTTGTTGAATGATCTCATGCCTGCTTCTATGTGGACAACCGGGAAATGCTGCTTGGCTGCTGCCAGCGCTGCCGCCAGGGTAGAGTTTGTGTCACCGTAGATAACCACACAATCGGGTTTCTCATCAAGAATCACATCCTCAATGCGTTCCATAATCATTCCGGTCTGTCTGCCGTGCCTTCCTGACCCTACCTGCAGATTGTGATCAGGCTGCCTTATTTCCAGTTCGTCAAAAAAGACGTCAGAGAGTTCCCTGTCATAATGCTGACCGGTATGAACCACCACCTCCTCAATCTCATCTGAGAACTCTCCCGCTATCGCACGGCTGATGGCGGAGGCTTTTATGATCTGAGGCCTCGCGCCGACGATGTTAAGGATCTTGAGTTTTTTCATTATTTGGCGTAGTTGACTGCCCTTGTCTCCCTGATAACGGTTATCTTGATCTGACCCGGATAGGTCATCTCGTTCTGAATCTTTCTTGCAATCTCGAAAGAGAGGCTCTCGGTATCCTGATCCGACACCTTGTCAGCTCCTACTATGACCCTCAGTTCTCTTCCGGCCTGGATTGCATATGTCTTTGTCACACCGGGATAAGAGAGGGCAACCGACTCAAGTTCGTTGAGCCTTTTGATGTAAGACTCTATTACTTCGCGCCGTGCGCCCGGGCGGGCACCTGAAATGGCGTCACATACCTGCACTATCGGTGCGATGAGTGTGGTCATCTCCGTCTCGTCATGATGTGACCCGATGGCGTTTATCACATCAGGCTTCTCCTTGAATTTTTCTGCTATCTTCATTCCAAGGACAGCATGCGGCAGTTCCGGCTCATCATCGGGAACCTTGCCAATATCATGCAGCAGTCCTGCTCTCTTTGCAAGCTTCGGGTTAAGGCCAAGCTCGGCTGCCATTATTGAAGCCAGATTGGCCACCTCACGGGAATGCTGCAGGAGATTCTGTCCGTATGATGAACGGTATTTCATCTTTCCCACCAGCCTGATGAGCTCCGGATGGAGGCCATGAATCCCAAGGTCTATTGCCGTGCGTTTGCCCGTTTCCACTATCTCTTCCTCAACCTGCTTGCGTGTCTTCTCTACTATCTCCTCGATACGTGCAGGGTGTATGCGGCCATCGGTGACCAGCTGATGCAGTGCCAGGCGCGCTATCTCACGCCTGACAGGGTCAAATCCGGAGAGGACTATTGCCTCGGGTGTGTCATCAACTATTATCTCCACTCCGGTTGCAGCCTCAAGAGCCCTGATATTCCTGCCCTCACGGCCAATGATGCGACCCTTGATTTCATCCGAGTCAATATGGAATACGGTGACGGCATTTTCAATCGCCGTCTCTGCTGCAACACGCTGTATGGCCATAAGCACAATACGCTTGGCCTCCCTGGTGGCAGTCATCTTCGCATCATCAAGGATTTCATTTATGTAAGACATGGCGTTTGTGCGGGCTTCCTCCCTGAGTGAATCAATGAGCTGATTCTTGGCTTCATCTGCAGAGAGGCCCGATACTGCCTCAAGCTGTTCCACCTTCTGACGGTGCAGTTTTGATACTTCCTCAGATTTCTTCTCAAGCAGCTCAATCTGCTGTGTCATGTTATCGCGGATGGCGTCAGCCTCATTCTTCCTGCGCTGAACCTCTTCCAGTTTCTGTGACAGTGTAAGCTCTTTCTGCTTGACCCTGTTCTCTGCCTGGTTAATGCGGTTGTTACGCTCGTTGATTACTTTCTCATGTTCTGCCTTAAGCTGCAGGAACCGTTCCTTGGCCTGGAGAATCTTCTCCTTTTTTATAACTTCGGCTTCAGTTTCCGCATCGGCAATTATTCTCTTCTTCCTGTTGCGCAGCATCACTTGCCATAGGTAGAATGACAACACTGATCCTGCTATAAGGGCTGCCCCGCCGATGGCGAAACAGACCCCCGTTGTTGCTATGATCATATAACTATTGTTATTTGTATAAAAAAACCCGCAGAGTTCCTCCAACTTTTAAAAACCCCATATCTACATGGGTGGAGCGACCGTCTTGCCTCGGGCTTCCACTGCCCCGCCGAAGCGGGTTCCCGGCGAACCGGGTGAGGCCTGTCCTAAGCAATCCAAGACCATCTCCAAAGTAAAAACTGTTGAGTTTCCAAAACGAATAGAGAAACAATGCGGGCAATATCCTGCTATTTTAAAGAACGCGTATCTATCTTTTTGACAGACAGAGATTGATCTTTTCAGTCAACTCCTTCAACCCATCCTCAAGTGATGAATCCTCCTCCATTTCTTCCAACTCAGTGAGCCTGATCACGTACTGGAGGGCCGCCATCGCCAGAAAATCCTGCGTGTCCTTGTCAATGTAGCGCTGCTTGTATTGCAACACCTTCTCATTGATCATCCTTGCCGCCTTGCGGATACGTTCCTCACTCTCACTTTCCACCTTCAACGGATAATACCTGTCGGCCACATTAACCCGGATCGATAGCTTATCATCCATTGCTATATATTTATCTGTCTAAAAGAGCAATACATTTATCTATCTCCCGCACAAGTTCACTCACCCTCCTCCGTGCCGTAACGGCATCCTCTCCACTCCCCAGGATTGCTCCCGAGAACTTGGCCCTTTCGTATCTTGACTTAAGCTCCTTTACTTCTTCTTCCTTCGCTGCCAGTTGCCTCTCCGCTTCTGACAATTTGTTATTCAGCTGCGCCGCCATCTCAACCAGCCTGTCATGCTCGGCAATCAGCGCTTCCACTGATCTCCTGAGCAAAAGATACTCCTCATATCCCTGTACACTCATGGCTGACAACTCTAATACAAAAATAATACTATTTTCGCTCTTTTCAAAAAAAGCGGAATTAAGTTTGCTCTTCACGGGCAGAACAATAGATTTGCAGAACTGACACCGACATGAACAAAAGAACACTTCTCCTTACCATTTTTATAACAGCCACAACTGTCATTGGATCACAGCCTTCCGGAAATGTCTCATTCGTAAGCCCCCTCAGGGAAACTCCTTCGCTCTCGGCCAGCTTTGCAGAACTGAGAGCCGACCATTTTCATTCCGGACTGGATTACCGTACCGGGGGAGTTCAGGGCAAAGAGGTGCTTGCAATTGATGAAGGCTATGTCTACCGTATTGCAGTCAGTCCCACCGGTTTTGGCAAGGCCCTCTATGTCAGGCACCCGTCAGGCTATTCGTCGGTCTATGCACATCTGAGGAGCTTCAGGCCTGACATCGAGGAGTATGTGAGGCAGCAGCAATACAGCCGCAAGAGCTTCTCCGTCTCTCTCTTTCCCCAGCGAATCCGGTTCACCGTTAGTCGCGGAGAGGTGATAGCATGGTCAGGCAACACGGGAGGCTCTACAGGGCCGCATCTGCATTTTGAGATACGTGACTCAGCTTCTGAAGACCCCGTCAATCCGCTCACCTTTGGCCTTGGCATAAGTGACCGCATGCGGCCGGTTATTGACAGGGTGATCCTCTACCCGCTGACAAGGGGTGCTGCCGTCAACAGCAGCCATGGCAACCTCTCAATGCGTACCGTGCCGTCAGACGGATCGTACGGCATCGCTGCCACAACCGTACCGGTTGTTTACGGCCCTGTGGGCATCGGAATCAAGTGCTGGGATACCTTTGACAACAGCTCAAATAAATGTGGTGTATATACAATTGAACTGCTGGCTGACGGATTGAAAATATTCAGCTTCAGGGCTGACCGTTTCTCTTACAGCGAGACAAGGTATATCAACGCACATATTGATTATGCTGCGCGGGCCACTTCGGGCGAATACCTGCACAGGCTGCACATACAGCCGGGAGACAGGCTTTCAATGTATGACGGCCATGTAGGGCGAGGAGTCCTGAAATTCAATGATGACGCTGAACATGAGATAAAAATCATCGTTGCTGACGTGCATAATAACAGGTCATGGGTCACCTTCCGGGTCAGGTCGGTATCAAATCCCCCGGTTCCTCCGGCAGAGATTAAGTGCAGCAAGGTGATTCCATGGGGCAAGGCTGCTGATTTCACCGCTGACGGGATAAGGATTCATTTCCCTGCAGGGGCGCTGTATGATACGCTGTGGTTCAACTATAAAACCCGGGAGAATACCCAAAGATTCCTGTCCCCTGTCCATATGCTTCATAATGAGACAGTAGCCATTCATGACAGGTTCAGGCTGTCAGTAAGGCCTGACACGATAATTGCAGGTCTTGAGAACAAGCTGTGCCTGGCCAGGATCAGCAGCAAGGGAGTTGTCTCATATGCAGGAGGAAAATTTGCCTACGGCTTCGTGAGCGGAGAGATGAACAGCCTTGGAGATTATGCCGTAACCCTTGATACCATTCCACCATCTGCAAAGTTCTCATTTGCCAATGGCGCCAACCTTTCCGGAAGGTCGCAGTTCACTGCAACAATACGGGATGAGTTCTCAGGAATCAACAGCTACGAGATGTATGTTGACGGAGAATGGATACTGGCTGAGTATGATGCCAAGAATAACCTGCTCATATGCAGACCCGGGACCTCTGAAATGAAACCTGGCATGCTGCACAAAATTGAACTGAGGGTTACCGACAATTGTGGCAACAGCAATACCGTGACATCAGAATTCAGGTGGTAATCATATATGTACGGATTACCCTGCCATGCATGTAGCGAGGGGTCTGCAGACCCCTCGTTACATTATATTTATGCGGATTATCCTGTCATACAGGCAGTGAGGGATTTGAGACCCTGCATTGGGATTATCCCGTGATTTTCAGGAGTAAGGGCAAAAAAGCCTGTGAGAAGATTAAGTATATAGAAGTCACTTTTTTATTAACTTAGCACTAAACAAGAAAGTTAATATTCAATTTGATAAAGCATCCTTTTAATAGCTTGTTCATTAAACTGATTTATAACCATGAAACCCACATGTATTGCATACACAAACACTTATGTATATAATTATCAAACATGTGCGGTTCCATCCGACCATTAAAATAAATTATATTCGGATGAATAAGAATTGTTGTTCTAAAACATGGTGTCAGATATATGGTAGTTTACAACAGATACGAAATTGCAGATTACTAACCTGTATTATTTTCACTATTTTGTTATTCTCCCATAACGGTCTCTATTCCCAGAAATTCCTGACCGACACAATTTATATAGATTTTAAAGGTGATACTATTCTCAGTGCCGGACAGGTGTGTATTAAAGGCGTCATAGATAACAGAGATGAAATTCCCAATTTTGTTATGTACCGGACAAAGAAAAAATTTCTGATTTTACCGGTCGATCAGGAGATACTTACGATAAAACCTGTTTCTGAAGCAATTCAGAATGGATTCAGAACAAATGATAATTGCAGTTTAAGTTATACCATACATATAAATAAATTAGAAATTGAAAAAAGAGAGGGCCGGTTCTCTTCATCAACATTCCTTGTAGCCGATATTCCTGTATTTAAACATAAAAGTGATTCCTCCCATTATCTGGGAACTCTATATTATGATCATCTGTATCATCCGTTGCATAAAAAGGAATTATTTCCCGAATCAGCTCAAAATCTTTTATACAATTGGCATGCTACATTTAAAACTGATCTGATAAGATTAAACACCCTGCAAGATAACTCTGACAAGGAACTTCCTCCGAACCTGATAATTGCCCCTGATGACAAACCTTTATATCTTCAAATCCGGACCGGCGTATTTGCCGGTCGAAACTGGTACGGTTTACAGGGAGAAATTTTCTTCTCCAGACCAGAAATAAGCAATCGGTATAAAACAACATCCGGAATTGTCAGGTATCAGAATAATTCTGATTATGAATCTATAAGTATAGGTCGTAACTCGGAACATTTTACTTTTAGAAAGAATGATAATCTTTCATTAGACATAGATCTTAACATTCTGTTAGGGTTTCTGAAATGGAAAGATGTGAAAATGCACAATCCTACATTATACCAGATTATCAACGCTGAAGTATCATCCATTCAGAGCATTATTCTTGACAGAAAGAATAAACAGGGATTTACCTTTCGGGCAGGAACAATAGAAGCACTTGCATATGTTTATGATAAGAAATTACAATTTAATGCCGGAGGTTTTCTGGAAATTGGTTATAAATTTTAAGAAATGAGCCGGGAAAGCTATATAAAAATTATTATCTGCGGGTTACTTCTTTGTATTTTTACCAACTACATAAGCGCTCAGAATTACGCTGTATCTGGCTATCTTATAGATGCTGATACCAAGGAAACACTTATCGGGGCAACAGTTTATCTGTCTGATAAAGGCACAGGCGTTATTACAGATCGCTATGGATATTTTCAACTGGCAGGCATTCCTAAAGGCGAACATCTTTTGAGATTTTCATATGTTGGATATGAGACACTTGAAATAAAAATTGAAATAAAAGACAAGGGTATTGCCTTGCCTGATATCGAGATGAAGCCACAGTCGGTAAATATCGAAGAAGTAGTAATTGCTGCCTCATCAATTTCTAAGGCAGCCGACCGTCAAATAGAAACGAGCATGATCGAATTAACACCCCAAATGATCCAGTCTATACCAACAGCAAGAAATGACGTTTTTTCTGCAATAAAATTTCTCCCCGGAATTGACAGGACAGAACCTTTTTCACCTTTGTTTACGGTGAGGGGCGGAGATCCTGGTGAAAACGCTGTTTTACTGGACGGTGTTATGATCTATAACCCTTACCATTCAAGCATGAGTTCAGGAATTTTCAATACCCAGACCATCAAATCAGTAGATATGCTTGTTGGAGGATTTGGCGCCGAATTCGGAGGAAGAAATTCTTCAGTTATGTATATATCCACCAAAGATGGTGACAGGTCCGGATTACATGGAGAATTTGAGCCAAGCACCTTCCACTCAAAAGCTTTCCTTGAATTCCCCTTGGGGAATAAAGGGTCCGCTGTTATTGCAGGCAGATATTTTTTCGATATTGTCCCTTATTTCATAATGCATAATAAAAGTTATTTCTATGATTATAACTTTTCATATACCTGTCGCCTGAATCCAAGGCACAGACTGACGGGCAAATACTTTCAGTCGCATGACCGCAATGCAATTGACATGAATACTTTCTATCAGTATATTGATAATACAATCGGATGGAATATGTATGAAGATTTTAGCTTTATAATGACTGACAAATGGACAAACAGGGCTGCCACACTGATCCACAACTGGAGCTTGAGCCCGGCTGTATTTATACGTTCACAAATTTATTATTCATCTCATAGTTCCCGAAACATCTCGAATTTTGATTATCGTCTGCCTGAAGTAATTGATGGCGACAGCACTTTTACCAATATCCACTTAATGACGAGTTCTGAATTTAACAACAGGATATCAGATTTATCAGTTAAAACAAGGATAAACTATACACTTGCAAGATTTAATACTTTCACGGCCGGAGTGGAATACAATGACTATTCTTTCAGGAACAGCGCTGTTATAAATTTGACCAGCCAGGGACAACTGAAACACAAACCTTGTCAATGGTCAATATTTGCCGAAAACAAGCTGGAAATCGGCCCGTTGATACTTCGACCAGGCGTGCGTAGTGTTAATTATGACAACAAAGAGTGGCTTCATGAACCCAGAGTCAATCTCGTACTTACCCTGCCTGATGAATTTAAATTACGATCAGCATGGGGTCTGTATCATCAATATATTATAAGTATGAATACAAATGAGATTGAAATGAATCAATCAGTTGACTATTATTATCCTCTTACAAATTATAAGCCGGGTAAATCCGTTCATTATATTATCGGGCTTGATAAGCAGATAAATCCGTCAACTGTGATTTCACTTGATTTGTATTATAAAGATATTCAAAGGGTGTACACTTTCGATGTGAATCAGACCGATACTAAAGTAATTACTCTTTCTGACAAACTCCAGCAGGGTTCCGGCAATGCCTTTGGGGCAGAATTGCTGCTTAAAGGTTCAAAGAATAATCTTTCAGGCTGGTGTAGTTACGGACTTTCATGGGCCAACCGACAATACCCGTTTATATACAACGGCCGGAAATACCCATACGATTATAACAGGAGACATACTTTAAAAATACTGGCTAATTATACCCTCACAAAATCACTTGAATATAATGTTTCGTTTACATACCTGTCCGGAATTTTCAGAAGTATTGAACAGATACGCCAGGATTATTACTACTACGATCCTGTATCCGAAGAACTCAGTATATTCCCTATATGGATTTCAAATGAAAAGAACAATGCCAGAATGCCGGCACTGATAAATCTGGATATGAGTATAAAAAAACGCCTCAGATCAGGATTTGGAAAGTATTTTTCTGAACTTATCCATGCAAAAGAATCTTACATGATAGTGACTTTACGCAATCTGACATTCTTTAGAAGAAATGTGGAATATTTCTTTCCGCTCTATGTAGGTTCTGATGACTCAAGATATCTGCCAATTGGAACAAATTATCTTCCTTCACTGGGGTTCAGTTATTCAATTAAATTCTGAACTATATGAAACCCACATATATTTCATACACAAACACGTATGTATATAATTATCAAACATGCGGGTTCCATAATACCATTAAAATCAAAATTGTATTATGATGAAAAAGAAGCAAATTTATATCGTTTCCCTGGGTTTGGCATTACTCCTGTTTTCCTGTGAGTACTATATCGGATTGAACCAGCAGCCAAAATTCGTAAATAAGCATACTGAAGAAGGATTGAATGTTTTTGGTTTGCTTCGCCCTGATTCAACCGAAGGGTTTAACAAATCGTTTGTATATGTTAACAGGGTTTTTCCGGCACTTGAGCTTGAGGGCTATGACATTTTGAAACCTGCATTTGTGAAGATTGATAAAATTGTTCAGGATAGTTTGACGGAGTCTGTTGTGTTTTCTTTACTACCGTCGCAAACTGTAAGAACCGACACTGTATACCGCCCTGCAACATATTTTTCACCGGGAGCCGGCGAACGATACAGGTTAACTTGTAAATATGAGGGAATGCCTGATGCAATTGGTGAAACAATTATCCCTTCAAAACCGCAAATAGACCCTGAGACTATAATAATCGACAGGAAAATGATATCTTTTTCTTTGCTTCCTGATAGTCTTACAGGCATGGTAGATATATACCAAATCGCGGATAATGACAATCATTTATTAGTTTCACGCCTTGTAACATTTCCTGATAGGAAAACAGATGTTGAGATTATACTGCCTTTTGATCATTCCGGAACAAGATTAATGATCTGTGCATATGATCAAAATATGGCAGCATATATTGGCAACTCGAATATTTCACTGAACTTTAATAAGTTCCGGACTACAATTTCTACATTGATGAGCGGATTTGGCGTATTTGGATCAATGAATTTTTATGAAATGGAATTATAGGGTGTATAGCGAGGGGTCTGAGACCCCTCGTTACATTATATTTATGCGGATTACCCTGCCATGCATGTAGTGAGGGGCCTCAGACCCCTCGCTACGGTATATATATACGGATTATCTGCCACGCAGGCAGGTCAAAACAATTTTTCCGGGTACATTCCCTTGTCAACCATCTTCCTGATGCTCTCAACGACGAATGGCTTGTCCTCCCTGTAGGTGACACCAAACCATTGGCTGTTGCTTCTCAGAATCTGAATGGTTATCTCCCCTTTCTTTACGAATTTGTCAAGGGATGTAGGAATATCAAGTTCAGCCTTCGGGTCAGACATGCGTTCCTTCAGGAAGTTGGTGAACTCCATGTTCAGGTATTTGTAAACTGAGGGTTTGAACCCGAAGAGGTTCATGGAGACAATCTCGTCACCGGTGTACCTGTTAACGTTTCCTTCCGCATCCGGAGCGAAAATACCGTCAGGCCTCTTCTCTATTCCCCTGGTTTCCACAATATGTTCCAGGAATCCGTCACTGCTCACCCTGCAGATGCCACGGTTGACATGACCATGGTCAGAAAGAGTGTTGCCAAGACGGTAACCCACTATGCAATAATTCCTGTCATTGGTATCCTCTGTGAGGAAACTGTAAAGCACCTTAAAGGCGTCAACTCCATAGTAGTCATCGGCGTTTATTACCCCGAAAGGCTCGTGAATCTTGGGTTCCGTCACCATAATAGCATGACTGGTTCCCCAGGGTTTCTGACGCCCTTCCGGCACCTTGTATCCGCCGGGAAGGTTTCCGAGATCCTGAAAAACGTAATCAATCTCTATTACATCCCTGAGTCTCTTTACAAAAGTCTCCCTGAATTGCTCCTCTATATCACGCCTTATGACAAATACCACCTTGCCGAACCCGGCCCTCCTGGCATCATAGATCGAATAATCAATAATCGTTTCGCCGGAAGGCCCGACCTGGTCAAGCTGTTTATTCCCGCCATATCTGCTGCCCATCCCGGCAGCAAGAACCATTAGTGTAGGTTTCATCTGATTAAATGTTTTAGCTCAGACAATATTATCCAAATAATATGTACTTTCAAAGCCTCATAGAAAAGAATTGTCTCTTGTGGTAGAAATATGTGCTGACTCTGTTGAGTCAGCCACTGTTGCCGAAGCTGCCGGAGCCGGAAGAATAGAATTGTGTTCTGCACTTGCCGAGGGAGGAGTAACTCCCAGTGCCGGTCTTATCGAAGCGGTACGGCGCAACACGGGGATAAAAATCCACGTCCTTATCAGGCCACGCGGCGGTGACTTCCTTTACAGTGACAGTGAGTTCAGTGTGATGCGGCGTGACATTGAAGTTGCCGGGGAGAACGGTGCTGACGGAATAGTTACCGGAATACTCAACAGGGATGGGACAATAGATGTGGAGCGAACGGCCCTTCTGGCAGAATATGCAGCACCGATGAGCCTGACCTTTCACCGGGCATTCGACCTCTGCAGGGACGCAAAAAAGGGAATTGAGGATCTGATTGCCGCCGGTGCGGAGAGAATACTTACTTCCGGTCAGGCCAAAAGCGCCATCGACGGCACCACGCTCATTAAAAGCCTTATTTCATGGTCGGCTGGAAGAATAATCATAATGCCGGGAGGAGGCATTGATGAATACAATATAGGTCTGTTGGCAGCAGGCACCGGCGCAAGGGAATATCACCTCTCCGGCCGCCGGCAGAGGGAAAGCATGATGACCTTCCGCAGAAAAGGTATCTATATGGGTGATCCCAGGCTGCAGTCGGAATATATCCTTAAAAGCGCCGATGCCGAGCGGATCAGTTCGGTAATTATGATTTTAAAGGGTATTGTTTTTTAATTAAAGATGCTATTTTTGAGAATTCCCTGATCGGCAGGAAACGAGAACGTAGCAGTAATTGATTATAATACAATTAATTAAATTAATTCTATAAACATGAAGAAAACCACATCACTGATGCTGAGCCTCATTCTCATGATGTTTATTATTTCCGAGAAGAGCCACGCATGCACCAACTTCCTGATCACCAAAGGAGCCTCTAAAGACGGTTCCACCATGATCACCTATTCGGCCGACTCACACGTCCTTTATGGCGAGCTTTACTTCTGGCCCGCGATGAAGTATAAACCCGGAACAATGTTTGATGTTTACGAGTGGGATTCAGGCAGATTCCTTGGCACCATCGAACAGGCACCCGTTACCTACTCAGTAGTCGGTAACATGAACCAGTACCAGCTGGCTATCAGTGAGACCACCTATGGCGGACGCGGCGAACTGCGCAATCGCGACGGATTAATTGATTACGGAAGCCTGATTTACCTCACGCTGCAGAGGGCGAAGAACGCAAGAGAGGCCATACACACCATTGTCACACTGACCGAAAAATATGGCTATTGCAGTTCGGGTGAATCATTCTCCATATCTGATCCCAACGAAGTGTGGATCATGGAGATGATTGGCAAGGGACAGGGCAAGAAGGGAATGGCATTTGTTGCCCGCCTGGTTCCTGACGGTTACATCTCCGGCCATGCCAACCAGGCAAGGATACAGACTTTCCCGCAGGCCAACGGCACCACATCAATCACATCGGCAGAGATAGACAAGATATTCAACCCTTCGGTTGAGACAGTTTATGCTGCTGATGTAGTGACTGTTGCACGGGACTTCGGATGGTATGACGGCACCGATGCAGACTTCAGCTTCAGTGATGTTTATGCACCTGTTGATTTTGGCGCCGCACGTTTCTGCGATGCACGCGTATGGGCAGGATTCAACAGGGTCAACAGCACTATGGGTGAATATCTCAACTATGCCATGGGATACGACCTTGAGAACAGAATGCCTCTCTGGGTCAAGCCTGACAACAAGCTCAGCCTGGAAGATGTTATGGGACTTATGAGGGACTATTACCAGAACACTCCAATGGACATGACAAAAGATATTGGCGCAGGTCCGTATGCCAATACCGTAAGGTGGAGGCCCATGAGCTGGAAGGTTGACGGAAAGGAGTATCTGCATGAAAGAGCCACATCAACACAGCAGACAGGCTTTTCGTTCGTAACCCAGAGCCGTTCATGGCTCCCTGACCCTGTAGGCGGTATCCTCTGGTTTGGAGTTGATGATACATACTATACAGTCTATACACCGATGTATTGCGGAATTACCTCGGTTCCCCACTCATTTGCGGTGGGAAATGGCGACATGATGACCTACAGCGCCGATGCTGCCTTCTGGGTATTCAATGAAGTAACCAATTTCGTGTACAGCCGCGCAAATGTCATGACTCCCGATCTGCAGGCAAAACAGAAGGAACTTGAGCATAAGTACATGGCTGAGACTGCGGATATTGATGCCAGGGCTGCCGAGCTATTCAATAGCACTGCAAAAGGCGCTGCCAAAAAGGGCACCGATATGATTACAGCCTACTCGGTTAATGCCGGCAACAACACGGTAAAGGAGTGGAGAGAACTATACAAATTCCTCTTTACCAAATATATGGATGGCAACGTTAAAACCCGCCGTCCTGTCCCGGAAGGCTATAAGTATATCGCCCCCGAGGTTAAACAGCCAGGCTACCCGCAGGAGTGGCTGATGAGAATCGTAATCGATGCCGGCGACAAACTCAAAGTGCCTGAAAGCGCAGGTAACTGATATTTACTGTAATTGCAATAAATATTTTGCAGATAATAAAAAAATATTGCTACATTTGCGACTTATTTAAAAAGAGTAAAGGTCACATAAACATATTTGCGCGATGGACTTAATGAAAGTAGTAGAGAAGGAGTTTGCCTCCGGGGTTGAGTTACCGAAATTCAGGGCAGGTGACACTGTAACGGTACACTATAAGATCAGGGAAGGCAACAAGGAGAGGATACAGCAGTATCGTGGTGTTGTAATCCAGAGATCAGGAGCAGGGATGACAGCTACATTCACTGTCCGCAAGATGTCAGGAAACATCGGGGTAGAAAGGATTTTCCCGGTTGCATCGCCATTTATTGACAAGGTTGAGGTTAACAAGCACGGCAAGGTACGCAGGGCGCGCATCTTCTACCTCAGGAACCTGACCGGAAAGAAGGCACGCATCAAGGAAAGAATATTCTGATACTCATCAGACAGATACATGAAAGAGCCGCCTCAACGGGCGGCTTTTTCATGCAATCAGGCAGGAGGAAAACGCAACAGGGCTCCTCCTGCTTTGTTTACCTGTCTCTCACAACATGGAAGAGCCGCCTCCACCGGGCGGCTCTTTTATTCCTGCAACAAAAAAAGGGGGCTACTCCGGTGTGCCCCCTGGTAAAAGGTTGTCAAACCATCAATTTCTGGACTAGTACACCGTGTTTTGTGGGTCCCAGTTGCACCATCCGGAAGTCCAGTTTTCCGTTCCGAAAGCACCCCTGTAGGATGTTACGGTAAAGAAGCTGTCTGTAAGCCTTGCATTGGTGAAGGAGGCTCCGCTAAGGAGCGGTGATCCGGCCTTTGGAAGCAGAGACGGAGAGGTAAGGCTTATGAAACCGGTGCCAATGACTTCTTCCATGGTCATATCGTCTCTGTTGTTTCTTGCTTCAGCTCTAAAATATGCCTCGTGCTGAGCAACTGTATAGGGTACGGCTACAGTACCGGTCTTCTCAACATAGAGGTCTGTCATTCCTGCAAGTATGGTATTCTCAATCTGCAACTCATTCGCATCAGCACGTGTCGGTGAGTTGCCCTTCTGACCATCTATCGACAGTCCTTGCGGGAATCCTACAAATACGGAGTTATAGATCGAGGTCATCGTGCCCCTGCGAAGATGCAGCGCCTTTTGATGTTTCGTCCCTTCAGGGAGAGTGGCCGCTACTGCAAGAGGCCCGATGGCGGTAACATTGGTGAATATGGGAGAGGTAACAGGTGTGAGAAGCGAACCGTCTGCATCATTGTCGCTCTCGAAACCATTTGAACCAGACTGGTCTGATTTCAAAGGATCCTGCAGAATAAGACCAAACTGAACCTTACCGCTGAAGCCGTTATCAGTATCAAATGCATCATCAAGTCCCCCCAAAGCAACGAGGTATTTTGCGTTTACATTGCCACCAAACCATTCGAAGGAGTCGTCACCTGAATATGAAACCTGAATGTGGTCAATAACAGTGGCTTTCCCGACAGAGTAGAGTGTCAGTCCGTTGATCTCACTGTTGGCAGTGGAGGTGAGGGGAATTCCGGGGAACTCAATCCTGACAAACTGAAGAATACCTGAATTGTCGTTGTCATCACTGCCACCGTACTTGGAACCGATGCCACCTTCAGCGATGCCAACACCTTCACCGTCATCATGCTTGTTGGTTTTTGCCTTTCCGCATATAACAACTCCGCCCCAGTCTCCGCTTGCCCTCTGCCCTGCCGGCTTGTCAGATGTAAAAACTATCGGCTGGGTGGCTGTGCCTGCAGCAATGATCTTTGAACCTCTCTCAATGATGAGCGTTGCCTTGGTGTTTGATACACCCTTGATTATCGTTCCTGCTTCTATTGTAAGGGTTGCATTGTTTTTGACATAGACGAATCCTGAAAGATGATATTTTGCCTGTGCGTACCACCTGGTATCAGTGGTTATATCTCCTGAGACAGTTATGACCTGCCCGGTGGATGGTACAACTGTAATATTGCATTCTGCCTTGAACAGAGGGTTTTCAACCGAAGCAGCAGTTATTACTGCACTTCCCAGTGCCACGCCAGTCACCACTCCGTCAGTCACTGTCGCTACACTGGCGTTGCTGGTTGTCCATTGAACCTCCTTGTTTGTGGCATTCAGCGGATCAATAACAGGAAGCAGTGTCAGATTTGCCCCAACCTGTACTGTGGCCTCCGCCTTGTCAAGAGTGAGGGAAGTAACCGGTATTTCTTTCTCGCATGACACCATAACGGTCAGAAATAATCCAAGTGCCATCACTCTGGAAAAAACTGAAAAAATGTTCGTTTTCATGATTTGTGTTTTGTTAAATGGTTGTTTTCTTAAAATTTAAGTGATATTCCAAGCGAATACTGTCTGCCAGGGTACCACGACCTGGTATTCTGGGTTCTGTCAAATGCCTTCATGCCATCACCACCGTAGTTGGTCATATCAACAATACTATTGACATGCTGCTGAAATACCACCTTCTCACCGAACAGGTCCTTGATCCCGGCCTTTATCTCAAGCATTTTGCCTATTCTTTTGCTTATTGCCAGGTCGGTCTCATTTCGCGGCATCTCGTAAATGTCAGGTATGCTCTCCCAGGAGTTGGGCGAAGGCCTTCCGACAGCTATAATCCTTTTACCTATGCGGTTATATAACACACTGGCCATCAATCCCCTGTCAACATCCTGCCAGAAAAGCCCGACATTGACAATATAGGGAGACTGCCCCTGCAGTGGCCTGTCAAAGGCCACGGAGCTCCTGATCAGCGAAAGATTGACCACGGCAGTAAGTTTCTCAAGCCTGTCAGAGATGAACCCCAGGTTCTTGCGAGCCTCTGTCTCCAGCCCGAAGCTGTATGCAGAGCTGATATTATCAAATGAGAACTGGGTGGGATTGTTGCCCCTTATTGAGACCTCAATGGGATTGGTGAAGTGCTTGTAAAATATACCTGCATTGAATGTTTCGTTGTTGCCAGGGTATAGTTCATAACGAAGATCCAGATTGTGAATATAGGCTGATTTAATCTGCTCATTACCGTAAATTCCTGCATTCTGCTCAAAATCAACGAAGTAGAACGGGGCTATCTCCCTGAATTCCGGCCGGTTGACTGACAAACCGTAGGTCAGCCTTATCAGGCTCGATGAGTTGAGATTAATGGCGAGATTGCCTGAAGGAAAGAGGTTGACTGTATCACGAACAACGTTGACCGGTATGCTGGTTCCCTGTCTGTAGCTTGACAGCTCCTGTCTCTCCTTTTCGATCCTCACACCAGCTGACAAATCGGTCCGTGTACCGAACCTGAACCTGAAATTGAGATACCCGGCCAGCACCATCATCGATGCTTCATATGAATCGGAAAGGGAGGTGATCTCCTTCAACCTGATACCATCTGTAAGATTGATGTTTTCAGGTGCAAAAATCTCCTGTACAGGGAGAGATGTGGAAGCAAATGGCGAGGTGTCAGATGATATAGCATATCCGAAATTGCGTGCCCTGAAGCTCCTGTCACGGTTCTCTGCAAAAATCCCTGTTCTGATCTCCCAGTTGTTAATCCCCTTACCAAACTTTTGTGTAAGGTTGAGCATTCCCGAAAAGCTTGTTTCATCAAGATCCAGCCACATCCTCGATACAGATGAAAGGTCGGGGTTGCTTCCGAAGAGAATGACGTATGGTGAGATATCTCCATCATTGCTGATATAACGGTACCGCCTTATGTCCGGCTCTTTCCTGTCTGATATGGAATACCCCGCCGTGAAATCAACCGTAGTTCTCCCTTCTGCGAAGAGATGTTCAGCGCCAAGCTGGCCTGAATAGATAAACCTGTGCGTATATTTTGTCTCACCGGAACGTATTGAACGGCCATTGTTGTACCAGTCAAGACCTTCTCTCATAGAAACGGCTGATCCGGAAGTGCTGGTGAAAAAGTTTCTGAACTCCAGCTTTAATCCATCGTATGGATAGAGAGTCCAGTTATGCATCAGGCCTGCCCGGACATTTGTTTTATACTGCCTGTCTGTGAATTCATCCAGTATTCCCGGAGTGTCATAGGCATAATTATATATAGAGTAATTATTGTTCAATGCCTCCCTGAAAGTGTTTGAATAGCTATAGGTCAGTGATGTGACATTACCGGCAATGAAGTTTCCCTTTTCAAACCGTCTTGTGATGCCGAGCGAGAGTTTCTGGTCCGGCAGGGCTGTTGCCTGAGCTGCATCCCATGAACCGTTGAGACTTCGTCCCAGTTCGGTGACCCGGTTGCGTATTTCAGGATTGGTGGCACTCTCATAAAGGTCAAGATGAACCGGCATTGCTTCCGGCAGTTCCCTGTGGCCAGCACCCATGGTGAGCCAGTCTGTTTTACCGCCTCTCTCCTTGCGATAATCGCTGAATGTAGTGTATTGTCTGAGTGCAGTACCATAAGAAACAGAAAACCTGTTCTCATCAGGAATGCCTGTTGTGGATATCTTGATGAACCCGCCGGAGTAGTCTGCCGGGAGCTCAGCCGTAGGTGACTTCAGAATGAAAATATTCTCGATCATTGATGAGGGAATCAGGTCAAACGAGAAAGACCTTGTATCAGGCTCGAGGCTGGGAGCCGTTGCATTATTGAGCCAGACATTGTTGTATCTTGATGAGAGTCCCCTGACAACGATGAATCTGTCATCCACAATGGATACTCCGGGAAGTCTCCTTACCACCTCCGAAGCATCCTTATCCTGCGTACGGCTGATCAGCTGGGCAGAGATACCTGAAACGACCACCGGGCTGCTCCTGATGCTGCTCATTACCGACACTTCGCTGTCAGTACGTTTGGTAGCGACAACCACAATATCATCCAGTTCCACAGACTGGTCATACATGGCAGCATCGATGACCGTAACAGAACCTGCTTTGACCTCAACACCTTCCACTTTCAGTGGCTTGTATGATATAAAGGTTAAACTCAGGCTGTAGATTCCGGGGGGTACGCCGGCAATGGTAAATGTTCCGTCAGGTCCGGTTGATGCGCCCCTGAGCGTCCCTTCTATTATCACATTGACCCCGGGCATGGTTTCTCCGGTAGACTGTTCGCGAATTACGCCGGTTATGGTGCCGCCCGGGGTCTGTGAAAATGAATTGAAGGGAAGAAGAATTGAAAAGATCAATAAAAGAATTAACTGTTTTTTCATTTTGATGGTTGACTTAAATACACGGCAAAAGTCAGCCGCTGATGTTACAGGAGTGTAAAAAACCGGTAACGAATAGATGACACTTATGTTACATAATTGTGACAGGCTGACTTGATAGCAAAAAAAAAGAGGTCATTTCAACCTCTTTTAAATGTCTTAGCCTCTTCTGTAACAGGTTATTTGAGCAGTTCCTCAGCCTTTGACCTGGCAGTGGCAAGAACCTCGTCAGCTCTCTTGTTGGCTTCATCAACAATCTGTGTGGCTCTTTTATCAGCCTCCCTGTTCAGTCCTTCTGCTGCTTTTCTTGCAGCAGCCACGGCAATCGGGCCACTTGCTTCCGCATCACTGATGAGCTTTTTACCCCGCAGATGGGCTTCACTGCGTATCGTTTCAGCCGATGATGCAGCTTTCTCCCTTATCAGATTTGCATTCTCCTCAGCCTCCTTCATGATCTTCTCTGCCTGCTGTCTTGCTGCCTCGTTGACCTTTTCCACCACCTCGCTCTTCAGGGTATCAGCCAGGGCAGTCACGGCAGATGAGGCGCCGCCGCCGGCGAAAGAGGGTGTGAATGCCGGATTCTTTACTGTACCCCCAACATTCAGGTTAACCTTAATCATTTCAGGTGGTGCGCCACTGAAACCCAGGGCAGCTGACTGTGAAGCAAAAGTGCTCATCAGTGCCCCTGCAGCCTGACCCAGCTCCTCCCTTGGTATTTCCACCTTTACAAGATAGTTTATTGTCTGATCAAGGCCCTGGTCACCTGACAAATTCAGCTTTATCTTCCCGAGCATCGTGTCAAAAGGCTTGATCCACAGCCTCCCGTCATTGATGATGAAGGTAGCCCGGATATCCTTCAGCACATTGGTATAGGAAGGATTAATCTTCAACACGTTCTTCATCCTGTCAAAACCTGTTGAATTTAATACCTGCACTGACTCAGAGGCTATCTCACCTGTCCCTGAAAGGGTTTTCAGCAGTGGCATCATGCCCGTTCCGAGGATGCTCCTGAAGTCAATCCTGGCCGAGACATTGCCTCCCAGTCCTGACGCTGCAGGCATGAGCTTTTTCACAATATTGAAGGCATTGAAGGCATCCCTTATACTTACCGCGCTGACAAACATTTCAGCATCAATAAGGGGTTTGAGCGTATCACGTGTATCATACAGTGCATTTACGAGCAGGGAACCTCCAAGTGCTTTCATGCCGGTCTCGCTGACAGTTACAACACCCTCACGGACAACAACGTTGCCTTTCACATCGCTTGCCTCGAGCATCCCGTAGTTCAGCTTGCCAACCAGGGCTTCAAGGGTAAAGTCAATGTTTTTGGGTATTGTTATCACCTCCATCGGGACGGTATCAGTCTCAAGAGTGTCAGAAGGAATATATACCATTATCTCATTCAGGTCAACATGGTCAGATTTAAGCGACAGGTTTCCCCGGAGAATTCCGTCCGAGAAGAGGTATGGGATATAATTCTCCAGCCTGCCCGACAGGGAAAAATCGCTGCCCTTGCCCATTGAGGCCTTCATGCCTGTCATTTCCGCAAATGCCGGGCTGAAAGCAAACGCTGCACTGCTGATTCTCATATCAGGCATCCCTGACATCTCTACCGCCATGTCAGCTATCTTCAGGTCACCAACTGCCCTGAATTTTTCATATTCTTTGTTCTCAATCATTGACATTCGTCCCGCAAGATCAAGAGAGATATCCAGCAGGCCGTTCAGGGTGATGCTGTCAAGGGGAATGGCCTGCTGAAGTTTTCCAAGGTCAATCTTTCCCTTTGCCGCGGCACTGACTGCCGGGTCACTCAACGGAGTGGCCATGGCAAGGCTGAGGTCAAAAGGATTGCCGGCCAGCACGAAATGGAAACGGCTGATCTCAGCTATGGTTTTGTCCATGTCGTTTCCGTCCGTCTGCACTTTCCCGGCGATATTTATTTCGCTGATCTTTTCAGGAAGTGTAGGGTAGCTTATCAACCCGTCACTGACCTTCAGGTTCAGTAAAACATCCGGAAGGGTGCTGTCGGCTGAACTGTAGATACCCTTGACGGCGCCGTCCAGCGCCACCATTCCGGTAGCCCTCAGATCCTCATACCCCTTCATGTAAAATGCCGGTATCAGTGAGAGGAGCGACTTAAAGGAGGTCTCGGGTGCACTGAATACCATGTCAAGATCAATATCATCTCCGGGCATTGCGGCAGTGCCGGAGAAGTTCAACGCTATATCATTTAGCTTTAAGACATTGTCTCTGAGAGTAAATTTCATTGAGTCAGGAACTGCATCTATCCCGGCCCTGAAACTCATGGCAGCACCGGTCAGCCACGAAATCTTGTCCATGACAAAATCAACCTTCCCGGCATCAATCACAAGATCAAGCACGCTCTGTGAACCGCTCAGGTTTCCTGAAAGCAGGAAACTGAGATCATTAACGGCAACCTGCATATCTGACTCATGGTCAGTGTAACCTATTCGTCCGTCGTTAATCGCAAATTTTCGAAGCATCAGCTTCATGTCGGAAGGTTCCTCGCCTTCGGTATCTTCTCCGGTTGTGGCGTCGGCAATGGTCTGATCACCGGAGCCTCCTTCCGGAGTTTCCTTTACAATATCCCAATTGGCTTTCCCGGCATTGTTAATGATGGCATTGACAAATGGTTTATCAATGATGACAGACTTGATTTCATAACCACCGTCACCGAAGAGACTCCTGAGGTTTATTACTATTCCTGCCGACTTCACTGAGGCGAGGGTATCTCCCTCGAAGTCGCCGGTTCCGGTCACACTCAGGTCAACAAGAGAGAAGGAGGCGTTTGGAAAGGCTCTGAACAGGTTCAGCCTGTAATTGTCAAAAGTGACTTTTGCAGTGAGTTTCCCATTCAGGACATTTTCAACCTTCTCCTTTATTTTGTCCTTAAAAACTACAGGAATTATGATTGCCGCTGCCATTACTGTCAGCAGCAGTGTCACGAGTATGATTACAGTAATTTTAACTCCTTTTTTCATCATAGTATAGTTTTGATTTTAAGAGTTTGATGTCTGTCCAGCTCAAGCAGGGGAACCCGGATGACTGAAAATTGGATAAACAGGTGTTTCTGTATTTGATACATATTGGGTTCACGCCAGTCATAACTGATATTGTTGTTTAACGGAAAAGCTGTCAGAATAGTTCTGTGTGTATGAAAGTACCTTACAAAATACAGGCCGGTCACAAAAGTAGGCAAAATTGCAATTGCACTGACATCCCGGGCAAATAAGCAACAGGCTGCTTCACAAGCAGGTGATAACCACCAGCATCTTCAGGTACTGTACAATAAGCTAATAAGCAACAGGCTACTTCATAAGCCTCTCTATTTCATTGGGCTCCTTCGGGATGGATGCCGAAAGTACAGTGTTGCCTGTGGCAGTGATAAGCACATCATCCTCTATCCTGACACCTATATTACTGTATCTTTCGTAAACGGGCCTCACTTTCCCGATGAAATCGGCAATCTCCCCCTCTCCGGCTTCTCTGCCATAAAGCAACTCAAGCTGATCAAGCCCGTTTGCCCGGAGATAGATGCCAGGTTCCACCGTAAGCACCATCCCTGCTTGAAGAGGTCTTCCCACTGCCGTATCAGCTGTGAGATAACTGCCAATCATTGACTGTGGTATTCCCTGGTTTCCGGTATCATGTACGTCAAGTCCCAGAAAATGGCAGATGTGATAGATAGTATAGAATTTGCGCTGCCACTGGCAGTCAGGATCCGTTACCAGCCCCAGAGCATGGAGACCGTCAATAATAGTGTTGGTTGCGATTCTGTGTGCAGCGGTGATCGGCGCTCCCGGCTTCATCTCACCTATCGCGGCCTTCTGTGCCCGCAATACCAGATCATAAATGTCCCTCTGCTCCTCTGTGAACCTTCCGCTCACGGGAATGGTACGGGTAATGTCAGCAGCGTAGTATCCGTATTCAGCACCAACATCCATCAGCAACAGGTCGCCCTCTTCCATCTTCCTGTTGTTAGCCGAATAATGAAGGGTAACGGCATTCTCACCCGAACCTACTATCGACCCGAAAGCAGGCATCGGGGATCCGTTCCGCCGCCACTCATATTCCAGAAGGGCCTCTATTTCAAACTCATACATTCCCGGGGCGCACTCTGCCAGAACTGTCTCAAAACCCTTGCCGGTAATGTCAATCGCCTTCTGCAGCATCATTACCTCATATTCATCCTTGTCGACCCTCATCTCTGACAGCGCCGGATTGATATCCCTGAGTAATGCACCGGCATTTCCCCCGGCTCCCAGCAGCTCCAGCACATGATCCCTGAAAACGCGGTCGCGAAAGTCAAGATAGATGTGCCTTCCCGCCCTTGCCGCTTTGGCAATTATCTTATCAGCCTCACGATAGTCAAGCAGGGTATCAGGAGCCCATGTTCCTATAAGTTCACGAGGGTCAGGGAGATTCCCTGAATAGATGATATCACGAACACTCCTCTCCCTTGTATAAAGGGCATAAGGGCGGGAATCCCCGCCTGACAGAGACATAATGGTCCCCGGCTGCCCGTATCCCGTCAGGTACCAGAAATTGCTTGCTGCCCTGTATCCATGCCTGCCTCCGTTAAATCCATAGTCTGACCGGAGTACAAGCAGACCGTCACCGATAGTATCTAGTATAGCTTCCCGCCTGAGAGAAAAGAATTTCTGAAGCCCGGCACCCATGGTCAGGTCACCTGTATCAGGTGTTTCAGGAGCCGCATCATACTGCTGCCCGCCACGGTTGCAGGCAGACACGAAAACAGTGATAAGAAAGAGAATGATAAACCTTTTCATGGAACAAATGTTGTATCCCCAAAGATATTACAAATCAATCCGGAATAATTGGTTTAATTTGCTTTCAATTGCTAATAAATCTTAATTATCAACCCTTACAATCCACAATAATGCACAGAACAGCCATCATATTCACCCTGATCTCCATAATGATCCTCTCCTTCAGGTCAGACAAGCCTGCATATAAACTGTATGATTCTGAGGGCAAGATAGTTAAATATGAAAAGATGCTTAACAGGCTCAGCTCGGCAGACGTCGTCTTTTTCGGGGAACTGCACGATAATCCCATTGCCCACTGGCTTGAATATGAGGTCACTGCAGGTCTCTATGAAATTATTAGAGATAGACTTGTGCTGGGCGCCGAGATGTTCGAGACCGACAACCAGTTATTGATTGATGAATACCTCCGATCAGAATATGAAGCTGACAAGTTCGAGGCTGAGGTTAAGCTCTGGAAGAATTACAGGACAGATTACAGACCGCTGGTTGAGTTTGCAAGGAAGAACAACCTGCCCTTCATTGCAACCAACGTGCCGCGCAGGTATGCCTCAATGGTATCACGTGGCGGATTTGAGGAGCTTGACTCACTTACTGCTGAGGCGAAGAGGTATCTTGCACCGTTGCCGGTTTCATATGATCCTGAGCTGAAGTGCTACAAGGATATGCTCTCAATGCAGGGCATGCCCGGGATGGGTGCCAGGCCAAACCAGAACCTCCCGAAGGCCCAGGCTGTCAAGGATGCCACAATGGCTCACTTCATTGCGGAAAACCTGCGGCCGGGAAAGGTCTTCATACATTACAACGGAGCATACCACTCTGACAACTACCTGGGGATAGTCCACTACCTGAAGCTTTACAGGCCGGAAGTAAAAGTTGCAACCATTACAACCGTACTGCAGGAGGATATAACTGACCTTGAAGAGGAAAACAGGGGTCTGGCTGATTTCATTGTAGCTGTGCCTGTGACCATGACACGGACATACTGAAACAGAATAAGTTTAAAATAAATATCTTTGGATTCTTATTCCAGAATCATGCAGACCAGAGTCAGACAGATACTTGACCAGGAGGCTGAAGCTGTCAGGAAGATACCTGTCACAGAGAGCTACAACCAGGCAATTGCACTGATACACAAACATGTACACCTGCTTAAAGGCAAACTGGTAACAAGCGGTATGGGTAAAGCGGGACAGATTGCCCAAAACATTGCCACTACATTCAGCTCCACCGGGACACCGGCGGTTTTCCTCCACCCCAGTGAAGCCCGGCACGGTGATCTTGGCGTGCTCCATGAAAATGACATTATGCTGGTCATCTCCAATTCAGGACGCACCCGGGAGATTCTCGAGCTCATTGAACTGAAAAACAATCTCTTCCCGGACATGCCTGTTGTGGTAATCACCGGCAATAATAGTTCGCCACTATGGAAAGGGGCCAGTGTGGGCCTTTATACAGGCGGCCCTGCCGAGGTGTGTCCGCTTGGACTGACACCCACCACCTCAACCACTGTCATGACCGTCATCGGTGACGTGCTGGTGGTCCTTATGATTGAAAAGACCGGCTTCACCGCTGCAGAATATGCCAAACGGCACCATGGCGGATACCTGGGTTACAAATCAAGGGAATGCTCCGGAAACTCCGGAGAGACTATCTACTGAACCAGTTCAGACACTCCCTCAAGTATGTATGAGGGTCTGTAGGCAAACTTTTCAGCCGTCTTCAGGGTTGAGATGCCCGACAGTACCAGCAGGGTGTCTATCTCTGACTCAATGCCGGCAATGATATCCGTATCCATCCTGTCGCCTATGATGATTGTCTCCTCATTTGAACACCCGATTTTTTTCAGGGCTATCCTCATCATCAAGGGATTAGGCTTGCCAACGAAGTATGCCTGCTTGCCGGTGGAGAGCTCTATCGGTGAGATGAGAGCCTTGGTGGCCGGAATAATGCCGTTCTCTACCGGACCTGTCAGGTCAGGATTTGTTCCGATCAGCTTGGCGCCCTTAAGCACCAGGTTGACAGCCTGTTCTATCTTTTCGAAACTGTAGCTGCGGGTATCACCAACAACCACATAATCAGGATTATAGTTATTCATTGTATATCCTGCATTGTACATTGCATTGATCAGACCGGCCTCTCCTATTATATAAGCCGTTCCTTCCGGTTTCTGTGAGGCCAGGAACTGGGCTGTGGCCAGCGCACTGGTATAGAAAGCATTCTCATCAATATCTATCCCGAGCCTGAGCATCTTTTCCTGTAGCTCCTTGGGGGTTCTTTCACTGCTATTGGTCAGGAATAGAAACTTCTTTCCCTCCTTCTTAAGCCACTCCACAAATTCCGGAACGCCCGGAAGAAGTCTGTTACCATGGTATATGACACCATCCATGTCACTGATAAAGGCCTTCTTGCTCTTTATCCTTTCAATAATCTCACTCTTTTTCATCATTCTGATTTCTGGTGCAAAATTAATACTTCGTTGCCATATTGCATTATAATAAGTTGTGTGGTCTTAAAAAGAGAGACATGGCGGGTCTTTTCTTATCCGGCCAGACTGCATATTGGTCAGGAGAGCCTCAAACAGGAAGGAATTGCCATAAATTAAAAGTGATATTGCAGTTTATTTCCAAAAAGCGTAGTTTTGATGCCTGACCGACGCAAATTTCACTGCAGCGGCAAAACTAACCACAACTTATTAATCATAATATAAACAAGATGACCCAAGGTGCAACATCGGCCCCCATGAGCCGCAAGAACTACATCGTTGGCATGACGGTAATTGCCATATTCTTTTTCATTTTTGGTTTTATTACCTGGCTCAACGGAATACTCATTCCATTTCTGCACACGGCCTGTGAGCTGACTGAATTCCAGGCATATTTTGTCACCACAGCTTTTTACATCTCATACTTTGTGATGTCACTGCCATCATCTGAGGTGCTGAAGAAAACCGGCTTCAAAAACGGCATGTCAATAGGCCTCTGGGTTATGGCCGTGGGTGCACTGATTTTCATTCCTGCTGCGCTTTCGCGAAGCTATGCCATCTTCCTCCTTGGCCTCTTCGTCCAGGGTACAGGGATGGCCCTGCTGCAGACCGCCTCCAACCCGTATGTGACTATCATAGGTCCGCGCGAGAGTGCTGCCAAGCGGATCAGCATGATGGGGATCGCCAACAAGTTCGCCGGCGCAATAGCCCCGATCATCCTCGGTGCACATATTATGAAGGATTCCCATGTGCTTGACAGGCAACTGGCCGAAGCCGCCGATGCAGTCATGCGGGCAGGCATCCTTGACCAGCTTGCCGCCAGGGTAATAAATCCATATATAATAATGGCTGTCATCCTCGTGGCGCTCGGACTGCTCCTTCGCTTTGCGCACCTGCCAGAGGTGGATACCGATTCTGAAGAACCCACTGTTGGTGAATCCAACGTCAATAAAACCAGTATATGGCATTTCCCGCATATGATTCTTGGAGCCATCGCACTCTTCTTCTATGTTGGCGTTGAGGTCATCGCCGGTGATACTATAATAAGATATGGACAGTCATTGCAGATTGACATGTCATCAGCAAAATACTACACATCGCTTACCATGCTGGGAATGATCATCGGGTATATCTGTGGTATCATCTTCATACCCAGAATGCTTTCACAGGTAAATGCCCTGCGCATATCCGCCGTCCTTGGAATTATCTTCACCTTCGGCGCTGTTCTCACCCCTGCAGGGCAGCAGATCACCATGCCCTTCAGGGATCTTGTAACCTTCCAGGCTGTCACGCTCACAATCCCGGTTACTGTGTTGTTTGTTGCACTTCTCGGACTGGCCAATGCACTTGTCTGGCCCTCTGTATGGCCACTGGCCCTTAACGGTGTGGGCCGTTTCACCAAAACAGCCTCAGCGCTGCTTGTGATGGCCGTGGTAGGAGGCGCAATCATACCTCTCATCTACGGCAAACTGGCCGACATCTTCAACACCCAGTCTGCTTACTGGGTCTGCCTGCCCTGCTACCTTATCCTGCTCTACTACTCACTGCACGGATACAGGCTGAAGGGAAGATAGAGAGCCACTATGGGAACCGATCTTAAAAGCATATTCAGCCGCTTCCGCGGCGAAGGTACATTCCTTGAAGGAAAGTCTTTCGGCCCGGGACATATACATGACACCTTCCGGATCATAACCGCTGAGCAGGAGTGTGACAACTACATTCTCCAGCGGCTTAACAGCAACGTCTTCCGTGACATTCCAGGCCTCCAGGAGAACATGGAGAGGGTTACCGGCCACCTGAGGAATAAAATTGCAGCCATTCCCGGGAGCGACCTGAAACGGGAGTGTCTTACCCTGGTTCCTGACAGGGAGACAGGAAGGTCTTTCATCACTGACAGTGAGGGCCGATTCTGGAGAATGTTCATATTCATCTCTGACCACAGGTCATATGAAAAGGTTGACTCCGAACATAAAGCCTTTGAAGGTGGAAGAATCATAGGAAGGTTCCAGGCCATGCTGGCCGATCTGCCCGGAAAGCCTCTGCATGAAACAATACCTGATTTTCATAATATTGCCAGCCGCCTTGATGCCTTTCACAGGGTAATTAGTCTGGATCCGGCCGGCAGGGTGGCATCGGTCAGATCAGAGATTGCAGAGATCACCAGCCGGGAGGAGGAGATGAAAACCATCATCAGACTGGGTGCCGCCGGAAAAATTCCGATCAGGATAACCCATAATGATACCAAGTTCAACAATATCCTCTTCGACAGAGATGACAGGGCGCTGCTGATAATCGATCTTGATACGGTGATGCCGGGATATGTCCATTACGACTTCGGAGACGCCATTCGCACAGCCGCCAACCGGGCAGAGGAAGATGCAGAAGACCTTTCGACGGTCTCAATGGATATCAATATCTACCGGGCATACGCCGAAGGCTTCCTTTCGGAAACCAGGAATACACTCAATGCCGCTGAGATCGAATATCTCCCCTTCGCGCCTAAGCTGCTCACTTACATAATGGCAACGCGGTTCCTGACTGACTTTATTGACGGCGACAACTACTACAAGATCAGGCATCCCCTCCATAACCTGCAGCGTACAAGGGCCCAGATCGCCCTTCTCCGCAGCATGGAGGCCCAGTACGGGGATATGGTTCAGATAATCAAAAACATAACAAAATAAAGAAATTCATCACACACGGAAGTATACGTCCAGAGTGTTCTCCCTGTCAACCCGGCCACCGGGTTGTCAAAGGGCCACACCAACAAAACTCCTCAGTTCATGGAGCTGAATAGTCTTCTGCTTTAAAAGAACTATCGTATTCCGTGCAGTGTCAGCATATCAAGCCTTTGGTGCATTCTTGAGAGTTGTCACCAGGAAATTCCAGAACTTGACAACCGATTCGATTTCCACCTTCTCATCAGGACTGTGCGGGTGACGGATGGTCGGGCCAAAGCTGATTGCGTCAAGCTTCGGATAAACACCCATGATTATGCCGCACTCGAGACCTGCATGAATTGCTTTTATCTCGGGTATCCTGCCATAAAGCTTATTGTAGGTATCTTTCATGGTACTGAGGATGGCGCTGTTCATGTCAGGTTTCCAGCCCGGATAGCTTCCCGATAGTTCAACCTCACAGCCTGCCAGCTGAAATCCTGCAGCAATCTTCCATGCTGTTGCTTCCTTGGCTGAATCAACGGAGCTTCTGCAGAGACAGTAAGCCTCAAACTTGCCATTTCCTATCCTGACAATGGAGAGATTGTTTGATGTCTCAACCACGCCCGGCATACTGGTGCTCATCCTCTGAACGCCGTTGGGGCAAACAAATACTCCCCTTATGATGCGGTACTGGTCTGCTTCATTCATCACCTTCGCGGGCGCATCGGCAACCTTGAAGATCAGCTTGATATCAGGATCAGCCTCCTTGAATTCAGCTACATACATCTTTTCATAACCCTTCATGAACTTCTCGAACTGGGCTTTTTTAATGGAGGGAACAACTATTGTGGCAAATGACTCCCTGGGGATGGCATTTCGCAGGTCACCGCCTGTATAGTCGGCAATACGCATTCCAAAGTCGTGCTCAGCATGTTGAAAAAATCTGAACATCAGCTTATTGGCATTGGCTTTCCCAAGGTGAATATCAAGTCCTGAATGCCCTCCCCTGAGTCCCTTCAGGCTCAGTTTATAGGCCGTCATCCCCTCCGGAGTCTTCTCCTGCCTGTAGTTGCGTGTGGCACCCACGTCCACTCCGCCTGCACAGCCAACGTAAAGTTCACCTTCATCCTCCGAGTCCAGATTCAGAAGTATCTCTCCTTTGAGTATGCCCTTTTTAAGGTTCCTGGCACCAGTCATGCCGGATTCTTCATCAACCGTGAGCAGCGCCTCCAGAGGGCCGTGAGCAAGCTTGGGATCGGTCATCGCCGCCATGGCGGCAGCCACTCCTATACCATTGTCAGCGCCAAGCGTGGTGCCTTTTGCCTTAACCCATCCCTTGTCAATCCAGGTTTCAATGGGATCTTTCTCAAAGTCAAATTTCTTGTCGGTATTCTTCTGGGGCACCATGTCAACATGAGCCTGAAGAATTATTCCCTTGCGGTTCTCCAGCCCTTTGGTGGCCGGTTTTCTGAAGATCACGTTCCCGGTTTTGTCAACAATGGTCTCAAGACCGTGTTCCTCTCCGAACTTTTTCAAGAATTCCGTCATCCGGTGCTCCTTCTTGGAGGGATGCGGCACCTGTGTTATTTCATAGAAATAGTGCCACAGGAGCTTTGGTTCAAGTTTTTTAATCTCACTCATGGTTATCTTAGTTATCTGTTGTTACTTTCTTTTCTTCAATATTGGGCATCTCCAGACCATAGCCCTTTCTCTTGTTCTCAGCCTTCAGCAGGAAGCCGAACACTATTGCCAGTAAGCCGAAGGCAGTAAAGATCATCATTGGTAATGTGTAGTCATAAGTGGGCACTTCAACTCCTTCCAATATGCGGGTACCGGTAATGCAATAGTTGTCGAGGACCCATCCGATGAGGTAAGGCACTCCCATGAGTCCCCAGTTCTGAACCCAGAAGATCAGGGCATATGCGGTACCAAGTTTCTGGTAGGGAATAATTTTGGGTACTGAAGGCCACATTGCTGAAGGTACCAGAGAGAAACCTATACCCAATACTATAATCAGCAATAATGCCATCCATGGCTTATTAACAGCCGGGATGGAAAACATTGAATGTACAAAAATGAGGAGAAGGGCGCCTATTATCATTATTGTAGCACCCTTGCCCCTGCGGTCATACAGGTTTCCGAAAATGGGTGTCAGGAGGATGGTACCAAACGGCATCAATGAAGGTATAAGTCCTGCTGTTGCCGGGTCCATTCCAAACTTGTTCACCATAAGGTCTGCTGCATATTTGAGGAACGGGAACACCGCCGAGTAGAAGAGGACGCATAATATGGCAATGAACCACCATCCCCTGTTTTTGATTATGAACAATATATCTGAAAGCTTGAAGCTCTCCTCCTGCTCTTCTTCCGGTTCCCCTTCCTTTGACTGCGCTATGGATGCTTCAAGCTTCTTGTCCATTCCGCAGTAGATAAAGAAGGCTATCATGCCCACGCACAGCAGGATGAGTGCAACCAGAACCGGCATGGAAACATGTCCGAGGGCTTTGGCCAGGGGTGCTGATCCTGCAAGCGCCAATCCGGTACCTATTCTTGCACTGGCCATCTCAAGCCCCATTGCAAGAGCAAGTTCTTTGCCCTTGAACCACTTCACAATAATTTTCGAAACAGTTATACCGGCAGTCTCAACACCAACTCCGAATATTGCATAACCGAGCCCTGCAATAAGAACCTGCGGGTTTGCATCCCAGAAGAGAAAATGCCATGTCTGGCCTGCAAAAATATCGGTAGAGACAGCCCAGTACTTGACAGCCGTACCTGCCACCATAAGCATCGTTGCCATTTTTCCTGTAAACCTCACTCCCATCTTGTCAAGAATGATACCTCCGATAATCAGCATGAGAAGGAATACATTGAACCAGCCATAAGCACTGGTGAACAACCCGTACTCTTCACTGCTCCACGACAGCTGCTGCTCAAGCAGCGGCTTGAGAGGCGCCATGACATCAGTCAGGAAATATCCGCACAACATGGTGAATGCTACAACTGCCAGGGCAGTCCATCTTGCTGTCTTTGAGTCAGCAAGGGTCTTTCTGATCGTTTCCATTTTAAGATTTCGTGTTTAACATTGTGAACATGGTGCGTAAATGTATAAAAAATTAGTTCCAATTATTGCGTTAAAAAACATAGAACTGAACTTTGTGCCAATTGGACTGAAAGACTAATTTTGTGCAATCATCGTTAAATTGTTCAACCGGATATAATTAATGATCTAATATGAAGGAACTGATATTTGTATTTTTATTGGCTGCAGCCGGACTTACTGTTTCCGCACAGGAATCGGCTGTGAAGTGGTATTCCATAGAGGAGGCGGTAGCTCTGGCACAAAAGAACCCCAGACCCATCTTCGTTGATACTTACACCGACTGGTGCGGCTGGTGCAAGAAACTCGACAAGGATACTTTTTCAAACCCTGTGATAGCCGAGATACTCAATAATAAATATTATGCGGTAAAGTTTGATGCCGAAGGCAAGGAACCTGTTGTCTTCCAGGGCAGGAAATTCGTCAATGACGGTAGCCTTGGCAAAACCCATCAGCTTGCCTATGCTCTCCTTCAGGGGAAACTCGGTTACCCGACCGTGGTGTTCCTTACCGCCAGCAGCGAACTTATCACTCCTGTGTCAGGATATAAAACACCCGAACAGATTGAACCGTTGCTCAACTACTTTGCAGGTACCGGCTGGCAGAAACAGAGCTATGATGATTTTCTCAAAACCTTTACCCCCAAGGTCCGGTAACCCCGCGCTGCTACCTGATTGCTTAACTGCCAGTTAGCTGAGTAAGATGGAAACCCGCGAAGAAATAGGCAAATGGTATGACGGATTTGCCGACTGTCAGGAAAAGACCGGTGTCAACCTGCGACACTATAAAATAATTGGGTTCCTCACTGGTGCCGGTCTCTCACGCCACAGCCGCGTCCTGGAGATAGGCTGCGGCATCGGCACACTGACGGGCTTGCTGTCACGCTACCTCCGCAAAGGTCAGATTGTGGCTGTTGACATCAGCTCCCGCTCAGTGGAAATAGCAAAGAAAAGGCTTAAGCATGCCGGCAATGTCATGCTCATGGTTTCAGACATGACCGACTTTCATGATCCCGGGCTATTCGACTTCATCGTCCTGCCCGATGTCCTGGAGCACATCCCTGCCAGTCAGCACAGGAGCCTCTTCAGCACACTTGCCAGCCATATGCATGACAATTCGGTAATATTAATACATATACCTCATCCCAGAGCCATTGACTACCTGCGGAAAACCTCACCGGACAAATTGCAGATCATTGATCAGGCCATAGAGGCTGATGCCCTGCTTGCCGATGCCGCCGCCAGTGACCTTGTGCTGGTGAACTACATTTCATACTCTCTCTTCAACAAGGAGAATGACTATGCGGTGATTACACTGAGAAAGAAGTGTGCAGTTACCCTTGCCCCGCTGTCCGCAATAATCATCAGCGCAAGGAAAATGAGCGCCAGGATCCGGTTCCTTTTATCAAGGCTCTAAATCCCACTGATGAACAGGAAGATTCTCTACATATATCCCTGGGAAGCTGCCTTTATCGATAAAGACCTCGACTTCCTGTCACGGCGCTATTCTGTGGTGACCCTGGGGCACGACTGGCGTGACAAGCGAAGGACTCTTCCCAACTTTCTGAACCAGTTCATATTCCTCTGCCGCAACATGGCGGGTACCAGGGCAATCCTTGTAATGTTTGGAGGTTACTGGTCCTTTCTGCCCGCTCTTGCCGGAAAGTTTACCGGTGTGCCTGTTTATATCATTCCAGGCGGAACGGATTGTGTATCATTCCCTTCGCTTAACTACGGCAGTCTGAGGAAACCGGTCATGCGCACCTTTATCAGATGGTCTTATCAGCTCTGCACCAAGCTTTTGCCAGTGGATGAGTCACTGGTACTGTCAGATTACACCTATCTTCCTGACGCTGACCACCCGAAGCAGGGGTTCAGATATTTCTTCCCGGGTCTGCTTACCCCTCACCGGGTTATTCACAATGGCTTTGACCCCGCTTTCTTCACCGCTGATCCGGCCGGCAAAAAGGAGAACAGCTTCATTGCCGTTGCCCATGCACAAGAGATGCAGCGCGTAAGAATCAAGGGAATTGACCTTGTTATCCTTCTTGCAAAGCGATTTACCAACTGCACCTTTACCCTGGTTGGTGTCTCGGATTCGCTTAATCGGGAACTGTCACCCCTGCCTTCCAACCTGTCGGTTTATCCCTGGATGTCGAAAGAGAAATTCATCGGCCACCTGGCTGAGAGCCGTTTCGTTCTGCAACTATCTGTCTCTGAAGGATTTCCGAATGCCCTCTGTGAAGCGATGTTGTGCCATTGCATACCTGTGGGATCAGCAGTCGGGGCTATTCCTTCCATCATAGCCGATACCGGATTTGTGATTGCCAGCCCGGAATGGGAATATCTTGAAAAGAGATTTGAAGAGATACTGCATACCGGGGCTGAAGAACAGCACCGCCTTGGTATCATGGCACGCAACAGGGTAGCAGACATGTATCACATATCCCGCAGGGAAAAGGCTTTCCTCGAAATCCTTGATGAAATTCCGGGCTGAGGGGAAGACCCTTTTGCTGTCGCTACTTTCCGATAATGAAATTCGCCGGCAGGGCAACCAGGCTGCCGTACTGGTAAATCAGCCTCCTGGCAGTGCAGAGATTCTCCCCGGCAAGTGAGATGTTTATCTCCGCCACATCCGGCACCCTGTAGTAGACCCTGTCAGCCGGATTGGCATGTTTCTGCATGGAGGCCGGTCTCATCACCATGTTCAGATCCCTGGTTTTGCCTGAAGGGCCAATCTCCATCAGTACAGGTTCTCCCGGACCGTCCGGAGAAGTATTTACTCCTGATGTCTCAGAGAAGGTAAAGATGGTGGTCTTTTGGCCGGCCATCTGCTGGTCAGGAGTGATCCATATCCGGAAGTGCCTGGTCTCAGTGAAGCTCTTGCCTGCAAACAGTGCCATGTACTCCCTCTCGAGCCTGTTTATCTCTTCAAGTGCGGCTCCGTCCTGCGGGAAAACATTTGTCTCCCCTGTCAGAATCATATGCCTCCCCTCACGCAGCTCGAGCAGTCTGCCAGCAGCCTCACGGGCTTCTTCCACCAGTGACATTCCTTTTTTCTTCTGAACGAGGTAAGGAACCCTGATGAAAGCAGTATCAACCTTAACCAGGCGGTATGCAGTGTCAGTCTTGGTCACAACATACTCATAGGCTCCCCTGTCAGGGAAGAGCATTCCTGCATAATCAGGATCACCTTGCAGGTTCGAATACGTGGCACTGCTGTACAGGTCAGGGTTGATGTCAAGTACCAGACCGCTTTTTCTGAGAGCCAGCATATTGGTCTGCATCATGGCGGTCCCCTGAATTATATAGAACTGTGACGGGTCAAGCTCTTCCACGGCACTCAGTCTGATACCGGCAAGACTCCATTTCTCGGTATGCCCGGTAATAACATTATCCAGGCCTGTCAGCTCAGACGCATACCTTGCATATGGGCCAGGCACCTCGGTACGTTTTTCAGCTATAATATCAAGCTCAAAAACAGTCATCGGCAGCGCGTAGACCAGGCATCCTTCTGTCACGCTGATTTTATCGCCAAGCGGACTAACCACTGTATCAGCCGGAGTTTTTCCGCTGTACGGCGAGCAGCCTGAGATCATCAGGGCAAGGAGAGCCAGAACTATTATACTCTCTTTTTTCATCTCAACCATTAAAGATAAACATTGAAGTTACTGAAGTTAGTCTCCCGGAAGGCCCTTCCGATATTCATCAGGATGTCTCCCGCTATCACCGCTTCCTCTGAATGAATTCTCAGAGCTATGTCTCCTGAAAGGCCATGCAGATATACACCTGCCACTGCAGCATCTGAGGGATCATATCCCTGTGCCAGCAGTGAAGTGATTATTCCCGTTAGTACGTCGCCGCTGCCGCCTGTAGCCATTCCCGGATTGCCGGTACTGTTGAAGAAGAGTGTTCCGTCAGGCAGTGCAACGGAGGTGTGTGCACCCTTGAGAACCACAACGCACCGGTACCTTACGGCAAACTCTCTTTGTTCCTGCACAAGCCTGAAGTCAGTGCTCGTTGTACCCGTCAGCCTGCGGAATTCCCCGGGATGGGGTGTCAGTACAGTCAGCGGGGGCAGCAAGTCAAGCCACTCCCTGTTCTGAGCAATGATATTCAGGGCGTCTGCATCCAGGATCAGGGGTACAGATATGTTTTTAAGCAGTTCCCTGAGAACGGAAGCCGTATCGGGGTCAGTTCCAAGTCCCGGGCCAACCCCAATGGCATTATACGGTTTCAAATCAGGCAATGCCGTTACGTTTCCCGTGCCGCTGTCAGGAGAGACCATGGCCTCGGGGAGTGCTGCCTGGAGCGCCAGTACTGCTGAGGATGGCGTATGTACAGTAACCAGGCCCGCGCCGGAACGCAGAGCTGCCCCTGCTGAGAGCGTGGCTGCTCCTGCCTTGCCATAGCTGCCGGCTATCAGCAAAGCATGACCATAGGTCCCCTTGTGATCAAACTTGTTTCTTTTCCTGATCATCGGCCTGACGGTTTCACGCAGGACATAATGACAGGGAGTGGCCATCGATGATATGGTATCAGTATGAAGCCCGATGTCAATTACCTCCCATTCACCCGTGTAAATACCGTTTCCGGCAAACATGAAAGAGAGCTTCGGGAACTGGAAAGTGAGTGTTTTTGAGGCTCTGACAATAGAGTCCCTGTCTGAATCCTGATTATCTTCGCAGAAAAGCCCTGATGGAACATCAACTGAAATTACAAATGCACCGGTTTCGTTTATGCGTTGTATCACTCCGGCAGCAACTCCTGACGGGGATTTACGCAAACCTGTCCCAAAGATCGCATCTATGATCACTTCGTCGCGCCAGATTGCAGGTACCTGCCCGGGATCGGTAATTGTCACCGGAATGATGCCGCTGCGCTCCAGGCGTTCGGCATTCAGGTTTAACTCACTGCTGCGGGCCGAGCCTGTCTCAATGACAAATACCCTGACTACGTAGCCATCCTCATGCAGCAGCCTGGCCAGGACAAGCCCGTCGCCCCCATTATTGCCAGGCCCTGCAAACACATTGATCTTCCTCTCAGGGGCCACAATGTCCTTTACCTGCTGGAAAAGAGCTGTGGCAGCACGCTCCATAAGTCCTGCCGGAGTGACAGGCTCAAGTCTGATTGTGGCGGCTTCTATTTCCCGGATCTCTGCTGATGTAAATATCTTCATGGTGTACCGCTTGCTGATAGAATACAAATTTAAGAATATAGACGATGTAAAAATATCTTCATTGTGATTTAATCCAATCACTCTTATTTAAAAAGATTAATATATTTGTCACCGTCAGAATAAACTAAACCAATTAATACAGAAAACTATGCTTAAGAATCATCCAAAGGGCCTGCTTGTTGCCTTCTTCGCGAATATGGGTGAGAGGTTTGGCTTTTACACCATGATGGCGATTCTTGTGCTTTTCCTGCAGGCCAAATACGGTCTGGCAGCTGAAAAGGCAGGAGACATTTACAGCTGGTTCTATTTTGCCATATATGCGCTTGCTCTTGTGGGCGGTATACTGGCTGACTCAACCCGGAAATACAAGACGGTGATACTGTTTGGTATCATAATCATGTTTGCCGGGTATATTCTTATGGCAGTGCCAGGCATGTCGCTCACCTTTGTGGTCATTGCCCTCTTCACCATAGCCTTCGGTAACGGCCTTTTCAAGGGCAACCTCCAGGCTGTTGTGGGCCAGATGTATGACGACCCGAAGTATTCAAAGCTGAGGGACTCGGCATTCATGATTTTTTACATGGGTATCAACATTGGCGCCTTCTTTGCTCCATATGCAGCAAACGGTATCAGAAACTGGTGGCTTAAGACCAACGGATTTGCCCATGACGGAAGCCTTCCAGCGCTGTGTCACCAGTTTACCGGCGGTCAGATGACCGACCCCGCAATAGTGCAGGAGTTCCAGACCCTGGCTGACAAGGTAAGTATGGCAGGACCGGTCACTGACCTTGGTGCATTCGCTGAAAGCTATCTCAATGTCTTCTCAAGAGGTTACAACTATGCTTTCGGTATTGCAGCAGCAGCAATGGTGATATCCCTGCTCGTCTATGTAAGCTTCAACAAGCTTCTTCCCAACAAGGAAAAGCCCGTCAAGGCATCGGCTGACTCCGCCAACACCCTTGAGTTTGAAATCAGGCCCCTTATTTATTCCATCATCGCGATGGCAATCTTCGCATTTGGGCTTCAGTTCATCGTAGGATGGGCATCAGGCCTTGCTTTCGGACTGTTCGCCGGATTCGTTACATGGATCCTGACAACGGCCAAGAAGGATGAGTATGCCCGTGTCTCTTCCCTGATACTGGTATTTGTGGTGGTTATCTTCTTCTGGATGTCATTCCACCAGAACGGCCTTACCCTGACGCTCTTTGCCAGGGACTACACCGTGAAGCAGGTTGGACCATTTACTAATCTCTTCTTCAACCTGCCCTCCATGCTTGCCGTTATAGGTTCAATTGCCGGCCTGGTTATGCTGCTCAGGAGGAACATGAGTGGCACCACAAAGATTATCGGAGGCGCCCTTTTTGTGGTCGCAATGGTTGCCGCATATCTTTTCGTGATAAAGGCAGATGCCATGAATGCAATCGAACCTGAGGTGTTCCAGTCATTCAATCCGCTATTCATCGTGACCCTTACCTTCCCCGTAATGGGTCTCTTCGCCTGGCTTAACAAAAAGGGCATCGAGCCTTCAACACCCAAAAAGATTGGTATCGGTATGCTGATCGCATCCGTGGGTTTCGTGGTTGTCCTTATTGCGTCAGTCAAACTGCCGTCACCGGCATCACTTGGAGGGTCTCCTGTTGCCGAGGCTCTCAGGGTGACCCCATACTGGCTCATCAGCAGCTACCTTATCCTGACAGTGGCAGAACTCTTCCTTAGCCCCATGGGCCTCTCATTCGTTTCAAAGGTGGCTCCCTCAAGATTCCAGGGACTCATGCAGGCAGGGTGGCTCCTTGCAACTGCTGTCGGCAATAAGCTCCTCTTCGTGGGAACAAAACTTTGGGACAAGGTTGAACTGTGGCAACTGTGGACCGTGTTCATCGTCTGTTGCCTGCTGTCAGCAGCATTCATTTTCTCAATAATGAAGAGACTGGAAAACGCTACAAAATAACGGATCATCTGTAATCATAAGGGAGAGCTGCTAACGCGGCTCTCTTTTTTTGCCAATAAATAATTAATGTCTGCATGTAAAAAGGATATTAATAATATATTTGTCAGGTTAACCTGATCAGAATGAACAGCAGTAAAATGTATGACAAGGTCTTCGCGATCTTCGGAACAGTAATGGTGTTCTTTTATTTCGGCCTGGCGATCTTCGTACTTACCACGAAGATTTTCAACATAGATAAAGCCATGAGAATCATACTGTCAGTCCCGCTCTTCATCTATGCCATCTACAGGGTGTTTGTATCCTATGAAAAGATCAGGGATGTTTTTTTCAGTTCCGGGGATAGTGATGAATAATTTAAAGAAAAAGAGGGGATAATAGTATTAAAAATCAGTTATTTTTCATTGATGGCACAGATTTTGAAAACACTAAATGAAGAAGAAGTGATTTTTTTAATATCATAAAACCCGTTTTATAAACATATTTTTATTAATATTGTGGCCCATAGCAAGTTGATAAGTAAAGGAAGGATGAACAAAGCAAAATCCCTCACGGCAGCAACCGCCGGAGTGATCCTCCTGGCATTGCTTAACCTGATGCCTGGATGCAGAAACAAGGGAACTGCAGCTCTCAAAGAGACTACCACGTCAGGCAACATCAGAATTGCAGCTGATGATTCATTCAAGCCCATCATAGACGCTGAACTTGATACTTTCACGGCCCTCTACCCCTATGCTCATATCACTCCCGTCTATATGCCGGAGAATGAACTGGTGGCCTTCTTCCTGAATGATTCGGTAAAAGTGATAGCCTCATCCTGGGCACCAACGGAAGAACAGCGAAAGCTGCTTCTTGATATGAAGACTGTGGTTCGTACAACCGTTGTGGCATATGACGCCCTGGCTTTAGTCCTCCACCGCAGCAACCCCGATTCACTCCTGACCTATGAGAATGTAAAGGATATTTTCACCGGCAACATTACTGACTGGAAACAGATCAACTCCTCATCAAACCTCGGCCAGATAAACATTGTGTTTGATAATGTCAGGTCAGGCAACATAAGATATTTCAGGGAAATATTCTCCCTTCCCGAAGAACTGCTGCCCAACTTTTTCGCAGTTAATACGAATAATGAGGTAATTGATTATGTAGCACAAACACCCGGAGCTCTGGGCATCGTCAGTGTCAACTGGATAAGTGACGAGGATGACACGGAGAGCTTTAGTATGCTGAGCAAGATAAAGGTAGCGGCCATATCACAGCAATACCTTGATAAATCATCATACTATCTGCCCTTGCAGGGACATATTTATGAGAAAACGTATCCATTTGTGCGTGAGGTAAATATGCACTCAAGGGAATCATTTACCGGGCTTGGCTCGGGATTTGTATCTTTTGTTGCAGGAGAAAAAGGACAAAGAATAATTCTTAAATCGGGTCTTATACCTGCAACGATGCCGATTAGAATTATGCAGGTAAAAAATAAGTAACTAAACTTGATAACGATGATTATGAGAAGCTTAAAACTCGCGTTGCTGCCCGCAGCGGTATTTTGCATGGTCTTTGGCACGGGGCTCAAGGCTCAGACCCTCGATGAGGCAAGGACTTTCACCAAGAACGAACAGTATGACAAGGCAGAGGTTCTGTTCCAGCAACTCATTAAAAATGAGCCTACAAACAGCAATATCTTTTTCCATTACGGAGAAAACGCACTGTTGAACTACTTTGCTGACACAATCTCCAACTCGCTGAATATTGCGATGAAGGAAGCTGCCGACATCTTCGAAAAGGGTGTTGCCGCCAACGCTGCTGATCCGCTGAACCATATAGGACTTGCAAAGGTTGCCCTGTACAACGGCGATTACGCCAGGGCTGAGGAACTGAGGCTGAAAGCCAGGGAGCTCCTTCCTCCATACAAGAAGGTTACCAAGATCAAGAATCCGAAAAGTTACGCCTATGCTCTGGCCAAGATTGCCGAATCATACATCCGGTTTGAGCAGGTTGACACCAGCAAGGCACTTCCCTTCGTAAAGCAGGCACTCTCAATTGATCCGAGAAACAGCGAGGTCTATATGATCGCAGGCGACATCTATGATCTGGTCAATGATGCCTCAAAGGCTATCAAGAACTATAATCTTGCCCAGGACTGGGACCTGACATCCCCTGCAGCAAACATGAAAATCGGAAGTATCTATGTGAAGGGACGCAACCTCAATGCAGCCATCCCCTACTATGAGCAAGCCATAGCCCTGGACCAGGATTATGCACCCGCATACAGGGAGCTGGGGCAGCTTTACTCCATGGCCGGAAGATTCACTGACTCCAAAAAGTACTTTGAGAAATACCTCGAACTGACCCAGGGAAACATCCCCGCCAAGATAAGGTATGTCAATGCACTGTTCTATGCAAAAGAATATGAGGAGGTGATCAAAAATGTTGAGGAGATCTTCCTGGTTGACCAGTCAAGGACATATATGAACCGAATTGCCGGCTACTCAGCATATGAAGAGGGCAATTTTGAGCTTGCAAAGCAATATATGGACAAGCTTTTTGCCAACCTTGATGCTGACCGCATCATCAAGAAAGACTACATATACTATGCAAGGATTCTTGCCAGGAAGAACCAGAATTATGCAAAGCTTATAATAGATGTTGACAACGATGCTGACGAACTGAGTAAGCTTCAGGCAAGGTATGCCACGCTGAAAAGTCCAGCAAAAGAGCAGGCAAAGGCATCAATTGACGCCCTGCAGGTCAGGGTTGAAGAGGGCCGTGCACAGGTTAAGAATGCAGAAGCCGAGCTTGCAAAGTCATTCGAAGCATATGACAAGGCAATCAGATTCAATGAAGAGGAAGACCTCAACCTGCTGTATGAAAAGGGAACCATTCAGTACGGTGCCCGCAAGTACGCCGATGCAGCGTCATCCTGGTCACTGCTCCTTGATAAGGGAAGGGACAGTGAAACCGATTTCCTGCAGGTTGGAAGGGCTTATTACCAGGATAAAGCCTTTGACAAGGCTGACGAGGCCTTTAACAAGATGGTTGCAAAATACCCTGACAACCTCCAGGGTTATCTTTGGCTGGCCAATATAGCCTCCGCGAAGGATCCCGATTCTGAACTTGGCCTTGCAAAACCGAAGTTTCAGACTCTTCTCCAAAAAGCTGCCGCTGACACGGTAAAGAACGTGAAGGAAATACATGACGCCCTCCGTTATCTTGGCTACGAAGCTCTGCAGAACAAGAGGTATGACGAAGCAAAGGCGTATTACAACAGGATGATGAATCTCTCGCCCGATTATCGTATCAAGGCTCACAGCTCGCTGAGCACCATGTACATGACCATGGGTGATTACCCTAAGGCTATCGAGGAAAACAACAAGATTCTTGCTCTGGAACCGGGCAATGAAGCTGCAAAGTCATCCATCCAGTACATAACACAGCTCCAGAAGAGTGCACTGCCGAAAGCACATCCCAACGAGATCACCGGCGTTATCTCTGATTCAAACGGCGATCCAATCCCGGGAGCATCAGTAAGGGTTAAGGACACTGCTGCCGAAGCATGGACCAACGCAAGGGGTGAGTACAAGTTCGTGATGCCTGAATTTTCAGAGACACTGGTAATCAGCGCCAAAGGCTACAAGTCAATTGAAGTACCTGTGACAAAGAGAAGGACTTATAATGCCACACTCGATAAATGACATATAATTATTAATGAGTTATAAAATTGATCTAATTGATTTTGGCTATTGTAAAACAAATTGAGAATAATTACTTTTGACACCTGTTTACTTAAACCAACTAAAGAATACTGAAATGAGTAAAAAAACCAAGTCGTCAAGTGGTGTATGGCAGTCGATCTTTGCACCCCTAGCAATCATTGTTGCATTCATTATTGCTTATCTAATCTTTACCCGCCTCCTGGGTAACCCGGTTAACTTTGAAGGTGGCAACCCCAAGGGTCACCCCCTGCAGGGTAACCTGCTCGGTCTTATGTACAAGGGTGGTGTTATCGTGCCCATTCTTATTACAATTCTGATTGTTCTTATCATTTATTGCTTTGAAAGGCTTATCACTCTGACAAAGATAAAAGGTAAGGCAAGACTCAACGTGTTTGTCACAAATGTGAAACAGATGCTTGCAGAAGACAGGATTGAAGATGCCATCGTTGCATGTGACAAGCAGAAGGGTTCACTTGCCAATGTTCTCAAGGCAGGCCTCTCGCGCTACCGTGCCCTGGAAAGTGACCAGGAACTGGAGAAAGACCAGAAGATCACCTCAATGAAGGAGGCTATTGAAGAGGCTACAGCTCTCGAGCTCCCTGTTCTGTCAAGGAACATGGTGATCCTCTCAACGATTGCTTCGATCTCAGTGCTTATCGGTCTTATCGGAACGGTTATCGGGATGATCCGTGCATTCGCCGCCCTGGCACAGTCAGGTGCTCCTGATGCCCTCGCCCTCTCAACCGGTATCTCAGAAGCTCTTGTCAACACAGCATTCGGTATCACTGGTTCAACCCTGGCTATCATCTTCTTCAACTGGTTCTCATCAATGATAGACAGCTATGTATTTAAAATTGACGAGGCTGGCTTCAGTCTGACACAGACATTCGCCTCCTCTATCAGAAAATAGCTGCCGAATTTATTCTTTTGGTCAAAAAAAGAAAGGAATTAAAAGATGCCAAAGGTTAAATTAGGAGCAAAATCGCCACGAATCGACATGACGCCGATGGTGGACCTGTTTACACTGCTGCTCACATTCTTCATTCTGACAGCAACATTCAGGCCCCAGGAAACAGCTCCTGTCGATACGCCTTTTTCCGTATCGGAGAAACCGATGATGGATGCCAACGTTATGACGGTACTCATTGCGAAGGACAACCGGATATTCTTCAATGTTGACAACGGACCGGATACCATATTAAAATACCGGCCCAAAATCCTTGCCGAAATGGGCAAGCGCTACAACATTGAATTCACCGAGGATGAACTTCGCCTCTTCGAGAAAACCGGCACCGCCGTGGGCGTTCCGATACAGGATATGAAAAAATATCTCTCCACAAAGGATTCAGATGAAAAAATTGCCCTTGAAAAAGGTGTTCCAATTGATTCAGCTGACAATCAACTTTCATACTGGATCCTCTTCGCACGTCAGATAAACCCTGCTATCAATACAATGATCAAGGGTGATGCAGACGTTGATTTCCCGGTTGTAAGGGAAGTATTGGATATTCTGCAGGACAAGATGGTGAACAGGTTCAACCTGATCACAAATCTCAGGGCAGTTCAAATAACGGAAGAGCAAATAGCAGAGTAAGATGGCACATATAGTACAGGAAGAGAAAAAGGGATCGAAAAAGAGACCCAAAAAAGGTGAAGCCTTCGTGGATATGACGCCAATGGTAGACCTCATGAGCTTGCTCATCACGTTCTTCATGCTCACAGCAGCTTTCAGCAAACCAAAGGTGATGGAAATAATTCTTCCTGAAAAAATCAGGAAGGATGAAAAAGTAGAACCTCCGAAGATTGCTGACAGCCGCACTCTCAATATCATCCTCGGTCCGGACGACAAAGTCTACTGGTACCCCGGTAAAGCAGACCCTGAAGTGACAGTACTTCAGGAAACTGATTTCAGCGCAACAGGAATCCGTCAGGTACTACTTGACCGTAACAGGGCCCTGTTCCGCAAAATAGACCAGTTTGAGAAAGATGTTATCTCAGGTAAGATCAATATCAGACAGGACTCGGTGAGATCTGCAATCAGCCAGCTTAAAAAGGATGATGATACAGGGCCTATCGTTCTTATCAAAGCCTACAAGACAGCCAAGTACAAAAATTTCGTCGATATCATTGACGAGATGTCAATTGTGGGTATTGCCCGATACATTTTTACGGATATAGACTGGATAGAAGAGAATCTGGTTGTTGATGCCCTCAACAGGGCAGCAGCCGCTCCTTCAGGTTCAGCACAATAGGGAGGTACAACTATGGCAAATAAAAGGAAACGATACCCAAGCTTCGATGATATAGTATTCGAAGGCAGAAACAAGGAATACGGCGCATACGAACTCCGCAGGAAATATTCCAGGACAATGACAGTATCAATTATTGTTGGAGTAATTGTGGTTTTCATCGCAGCCTATGTTCCCTATCTGAAAGCCAGAAGTATAGCTCATGTCAAGGAGAGAGACGCTACTGAGGTCATAGCTGAAATGGCTAATGACATCAACCAGGAAGCCGCTGCTCCTCCACCGCCTCCACCGCCTCCACCGCCGACAGAACAGCAGACAGTGGTGAAATACGTGGCTCCTGTAATCGTTGATAGCATCAAACCTGAAGAGGCATCACAGTTTATGGCTATGGACGACGTGGCTGAAACTGTGGTTGACGAGGATGTAGGGCTTGAGGTAATTGAACAGGTACAGGAAGAGATAGAGGAAGAAGCCCCACAAGAGGTGTTTGTGGTGGTTGAAGAGATGCCCTCATTCCCGGGTGGGGATGCCGAGCTCTTCAATTTCATCTACAGCAACATCAATTATCCTGAGATTGCCAAGGAAAACAACATCCAGGGCAGGGTAACTCTTCGCTTCTGCGTAACATACAAGGGTACCGTTGATCAGGTATCCGTAGTCAGGGGCGTTGACCCGTCGCTCGATGAAGAGGCAATCAGGGTCATCAAGATGCTCCCGCTGTGGAAACCCGGCAAACAGGGCGGTAAACCCGTGAACGTATGGTATAGCGTACCTATCAAATTCGAGCTCAAGTAAAGGAAGCTTAACGAAAATTAAAAAGGTGTCTCAATTGTGAGGCACCTTTTTTATTGCGATCCATCAAATATTCTGTGTTCAGTGGCTGCCAAGCATTAACGTGATGTAACGCTCAGCCAGAGACGACCTCTCCAATGGCAGCCCGCTGATCAGTATCAGCTTTCCCCCCTGCCTCGCCATATACAGCAACCCGTTGAATCCATCCTTAAAGGCATACCTGAAAACCTCATCATCGGCTGCCCATGCATCTCCGGCAAGGCTGGCTGCCATTGCTGCAACTTCAGCCGGATCTTCACGGCTGAAGAGATATATGTCAAACCGGTCTCCCTCAACCTCGTACGAAGCCCTGAAGGCGCCGCGCAGAAACTCGTGCCCCAGAACACTCTCCAGCAGGTATGTCTCCTGATTCTCAAGAAGCCCTTCGGAAGGAAAGAGCCTGAGCAGTGCCGGAAACTCACCCGATCCACCCATACGGGACGAAATCAGAGTGGCAAGATCAAGCATGGAGCTGTTCACTTTTGCAGAGAGGGAATGGCTCATGATCTTGACATAAAAACAGTCTTTGTAGAAGTGAACCACACCTTCCTCATTGTACCCCTGTACCCCCGTGTTAATGAATTTATACCCTGGCGAGCGCTCCATGGAGTACATTCCGAAAGCCCTGGCATCATCACCAAACCGGTAGATTTCCGCCTTGATGATGTTCTTGCCCTTAACATACTCCCTTATGTTCAGGTCAATGAAACCCAGCTGAAGGTAGGCATCGGCTGCACCGTTGATATAGTTCCAAAGGTCGTCAGGAATGTAAACAGGATAGTCATCACTGATCTTGTATCCCCTCAACTCCGGGAAAAGACCCTGACCCTGAATGGTCTGAAATGAGACAATGAGCAGTACGGAAATAAAAAGGGTTCTTTTCATCGCGTTGTTATTTTATGCCAGGAGGTCATATGGGACATTGGCCAGCCTGGAAATGTCACTGATCTTGGCTCTGATATCAAATCCCCTTACGCAGTGTGCAGTGCATGTGTCACAGCCGGCACAGGGATTAGATTCAACCGCAGTCTCACTTACAAGCTCTGATGCCATTGCGGCATTATGATAGCCGTAGGCGTACATATAAGCCCTCATCAGTTCAGGTATCGGCAGGTTATTGGGACAGCCGGGGACACAGTTGCTGCAGGCATTGCAGTAGAGCCCGGGTATTGAGGCTTCAGCCATCAGTTCAGCCTTCTCCTGATCTGTGAGAACAATGTCCCTCATAATCTTCAGGTCTGTCTCCAACTGGTCAAATGCAGTAATACCGGGGATGGTGGTATGCACATTCGGATTTGACAATACCCACCTCAGGGCAGCCTGTACGTTGACGGGCTTAGTTCTCTCCCTGTCAAGCCATCCTCCGGCCAGGGTTTTCATGGCTACCACACCCATACCCGCTGCTGCTGCTTTCTCAATGGCGCTGTTCATCTCATCAATGTATGTCTGGCGGTAGTTGTACGAGGTAAGCACAACATCCCAGATACCCTCCTCAACCATGGTATTTATAACCAGCGGCTCATTCTTGTGTGTTGATATGCCAATGAACCGAACCCTTCCCTGCTTCTTCAGATCAAGCATTGCTTTGACAGTTTCCTTGTGCCTGACCATCTCAGCAGTGTCAGCAGAGTGCATATATAGTATATCAACGTAGTCAACTTTAAGCCTGCTGAGGCTTATATCAAACATCTCAAGGAATCTCTCCGCAGTGGTATCCTTTGAGGGGAGACCTGTACGGTCAACCCCTGCCGGTTTCACCTTGGTGGCCAATACAAATGATTCACGGGGCACCGTGCTGAAGAAGTTTCCAAGCATCTCCTCATTCCTGCCGTTCATATAGCCGTGGGCCGTATCAAAAAGCTTCATGCCACCCTCATAGGCAGCTTTTACCAGTGCGCTGTTGTCAGCCCTCATCACGCCGAAACTGACTACGGGCAGCCTGAGACCGGTCCTGCCAAGGGTCCTGTATACAATCTCTCCCTCATCTCTTTTGCTGTTTCCGGCCAGGGCCCGGTTACCCATCAATGTGATCCCTGCTGCTCCCGCAAGACCGGATCTGAAAAAGTTTCTGCGTTTCATGAAGAATGTTTTGTTGTTTAATCTTATTACTGCACATATTCTCACTTCACGGCAGTGTTGATAAATCCGTTCTGACCCGGTCACCGTGCCGTTGAGAATGAACCAATATACAAAATTTTATTATATTTTAGCGAGGCTGCTGCGCAGCATAAAATCAGGCAATTATGGGACGATATATCCACAACCTGATATCAGGCGGCGAGGGTCTGAACCTTGACTTCAAGTACTGTATTTCTGATCCGCAGAAGATTGCCCGTACCCTGTCAGCATTTTCAAACACTGCCGGGGGTAAGCTGCTTATCGGGGTCAGGGATAACGGATCACTCGCCGGTGTGAGGTCAGACGAGGAGTATTACATGATAGACGCCGCCGCAAGGCTCCACTGTGACCCCGAGGTGACTATCCGCACAAGAAACCACACTATTAACGGCAAGAATATCCTTGAGGCGGAGGTGCTGAAAAGCCCCGTAATTCCGGTAAAGGCCAGAGACGAACATGGCAGGTGGAGAGCCTATTTCAGGCAAAACGATCAGAACTTCATGGCTGACAGGGTGATCCTTCAGGTGTGGCGCCGTAGTGCAAAGTCACGCGGACTGCTACTGAGGTTTGAGGAGACTGAAAACCTGCTTCTGAGTTTTCTGCGCAGCGAGGGCAGGATAACGGTGAAAGAATTCCGCATCCTCGCAGGTATCAATGCAAGGAGGGCCGAAAAGATACTCAGCGATTTTATTCTCTGCGGTCTGATCACCTATGAGGGCAGTGAAAAGGGAATCTTTTACAGGCTCAGTAATTTCAGTCCTGATCAGACCAGGTAGACGACCCGTCAATCCTTAATCCTGCCACCAGGATATCATCGGTCTGCTGCGCGTTTCCCATCCAGCTGCCCAAGCGCTCTTCAAGAATCTCCTTTTGTTTGCTCATCGGAAAATTTTGTATGTCAAGAATCAGCTTCCGCATGTTTCTCCTCATGAATTTCTTGCCTGTAGCGCCATTGAACTGGTCCGGATAACCGTCAGTAAACAGGTAATATGACGAGTTCTTCTCAAGCTTCCATGTATGTTGCGTAAACAGGTGATCTCCGTCAAGATGCATTCCCAGTGGCATCCTGTCACCGTAAACGGTTTCCAGCAGATACTTGCCACTCACCTGGGTACCTGCATTAGGTTTGAATTCGCCGTTGTACCATTTGATCCTCTCCTGGTCACTCATCTCCCTGACCCTGAAGCATTGCATGGCTGCGCCCGAATATTCAACAGTCTTCCTTTCTGTGTCAATCGAAAGCAGCGATATGTCAATGCCCTCACTCTGCAATTCATCGGCAGGAAGGGTTGAGAAAGCCCTGATCAGCCTGTTCCTGAATTCCCTCAGCATCTCCGAGGTACTCATATATCCCGGTCTGTCAGCTATCTCATCAAGGAAGCAAAGAGCCATTACCGTACGAAGTGCTGATGGCACCCCGTGACCCGTACAGTCACCTGCAGCTATTATTGATCTCTCTCCCTGCCTGGATATCCAGAAAAAATCTCCGCTGACAGCACCTTTGGGTCTGTTAAGGAGGAAACTGTTCGGGATGGCCTCTCCCAGCCTCCTCTCTGAATGCAGCAGAGTCTGCTGAACCAGGCCGGCATATTTTTCAAGCCCTTCTATCTCGTTCCTCCCTTTTGCCGCAGCTTCATTCCTTTGCCTGAGCAGGTTGTCAAGCCTCTTGTTCCTTATGCGCAGCCTCCTTGCAGAGTATCTCATCAGGAGGAACAGGAGCCAGCCGGCAATGACTATGTAGAAAAGTTTTGCCACAAGGGAGCTCAGCCACGGCCTCTTGACAGAAAATGAATAGGAAATCTCCTCTCCCTCAAACCCTGTTATTGTTCTTGCCTTTACAACAAACCGGTAATCACCGGAGGGCAGATTGGTGTAATCCCTGCAGGTGCGCTTTTCCCAGGATGACCAGTCATCATCATAACCCTCCAGGCGGTGCCTGTACTCAGTCTTCTCCTCATCAATATAGGAGGTGGTTGTCCAGTTAAAGGTAAGGTTGTTGTCTCTGTGGGAAATGGTGATGCCAGGTCTGGCAGGCTGTATTGCAGAGGGTATCCGTTGCCCCTCCTTCGAATCGGTATAGAAGGTGCCATCCATGAGGATATGTCCGCTTCCGGTGCTGATCCTGGTAAACAGAGTACTGAAATCACCGTACCTGAACGCAAGCTTTGACTTATCCATTACAAAGAGGTTCTGCCCCTTTGCAAGCCAGACGCTTCCGTCAGCATAGGATATTCCCGTTGTTGCCAGGTCAGGCAGGAAATCAAACTGACGTCTGAAGACCACATGACCCTGGCGGGTGGTTGCGACTATAGCATCAAAGTTGCGCGCGTCATAGCCTGATATGATCACTTCCCCTTCAGGTGCGCTGATCAGAATCCTGATATTGGCCTCATCAAAAGTCTTTCCTGTCAGATCATGATCCTTCCTGAAAGTATCATCCTGCCCGTCATAAACAGAGATACCCCTGCCTGTGCACAGGTAAAGATTGTTATTAATGACGGCAAGGCTGTTCAGGGTGTCAGATATCACTCCCTTATACCTGCCATAAACTACAAATGACGTGTCATTTGACTCACAGCGCATTCTTACCAGTGATACCGGATCTGATGTTAACAGCCACCAGTCACCCGGTGTGGTCTGTTCAATATCACTGATGCGACCTGTAACCGCGTTGCTGATGGTGTGCCTGATTTCCCATTCGTAGCCATCATGAACCAACGTTCTGACTGTTCCGTCGGGTGAGCCTGATATCATTATCCCGGGATTCATGCCCGAGTTGCGGGCAGCAGTGAGGTGCAGCCCGGGAAGAAACCGTTCCAGATCGTCATAACTGTCAAGTTGCAGGAGTCCGTTTTCTGTGGCAGCCAGCAGCACTCTTCCTTCCGGGAGGTCCACGGGGGCAAGTGAATAGACCCTGGCTCCCTGGCCCCCTTTTATCCTGAATCTCCTCTCACCTGACGGATCAGTGTAACTGACAAGAAGGCCATTTTCAGTTCCGGCGTATATTTCCCCGGCATATTCTGCTACCGGACCGCAGACAGAAGTGATACCGGCGGCGGGTGTGAACCCGGATGCCGGCAATGATATGGAAGCCCTGTTTATAAAGCCGCTGGTACAGAACCATAGTTGTGAATTGGATGTATTGTTGCAGTACATGGCCGTTACTGAAGACTCAGTCACTGCAGCGGTTCTTTCTGATATATGCTGGAGAAGCGTTCCCTCATGACTATATATGTAGACCCCTCCCCTGTCCGAATAACCAGCAGCAATCAGGTTGCCGGGAAGCAGGGCAACATCGGTGAGTGAACCTCTTTGCACCACGCTCTTTGATTTCGTGTCTGCCGGAAGAAAAGCGATAGCGCCTGTTCTGATGTTGAACAGCATCAGTCCATTTTGTGCATCGCCAATGAGAAGATTGTCTCTGTCATATGGAAGAAGCCGTATAAATCCGGCAGGTGCCACTTTCTCTCCTCCCGGTATTCTGCCGGTTCTGTCAGCGCTGCGGGCAAATAATCCCTTCTGGTTGTCAGCAATTATCAGCCTGTTGTCAAATGCAAGCAACGCAGAAACATCTTTTATCCCCAATTCCCTCTTCAGGTCGATAACTGAAACTGAATCCTTTTTAGGATCTTTGACAAACAGTCTCCTGCCATCACTGAAATAGACATAATTACTGTCTGCAGTACTTGAGGTTATGGGGCTGTAGATCTCTTCCCCGCTTCCTGTAAGCCCTGCCAGTGAAACATAGACCATTCTGCCTGTATTGTCAGGTTGCAGGAAACCGAATCCCCTGCTTCCTCCGGCATATACAATTCCATGTGTGTCAGTGATCAGTGTGGTAACTGCTCCGATACCCGGGGTGTTTATCTTCCCCCACCTGCTGCCGTTATATGTGACAATTCCTCCGGATTCATTGCCAAAATACATCACCCCGCTTTTGTCCATTGTGATACACAGATTTCGGAGCTCTCCCGGAGTAGCGGATGCATCAAACCGGCTGATCAAAGGGGTACCATACCTGTTGACCTGCGAAAATACTGATAATGATAATAATAGAAGGAGTATCGTAATTTTGAATCCCTTCTTCATACCCTGAACAATTTCCCTTAATTTATATTTAAATATACTAATACAATTTATATAACGGTTGAAATCACTTCCGGGATATATATTAAGGTAATTTTTAGTTATCTTGGCTTCATATATTCAGGTTATGAGGTTAGAACAGAGGGCAACTGCAGTGTTGGCGGCTATTATGCTTCTGCTAAACCTGCCCGATGCTGATTCCCAGGCTAATGCCGAAAGGAGGGCTGGCGACAAACCTGGCATAAAAATGTCGTGTCAGCCGTCTGACTTCATCTACCGTTCAGGTGAATCAAAATTTCAGACCATTACCGACCCGTCAGGCAAGTACCTGAGGCTGTTTCTTCCGGGGCACCATCAGTCTCACGAGACCGGACAGCCGGAGCTGCCGGTATGGAGCCAGCTTGTTGAAGTACCGGATGGAATGGAGGTGGTTGTTTCCATCTCGGAAGTGACTTCGCGCAGAATTCGTTTTGCTGACCATGGAGCCGCCCAAGCCGAGCTTTTCCCGGCACAGCCGGCAAGAACCAAGAATCAGGTACGCGATAACAGAATCACCGTCAAGGACCGGAAAGCCTATGGCAGTCAGAACATCCTGATGCATGATACGGTAAAGGTGACTCACGAAGGCATATTCAGGGGCCGCCGGCTGGCAAATATCACAGTCTCACCGGCTTTCTACAATCCAGGGGGCAGATACGTCGATCTTATCACGTCAATGAAGGTGGTGATCGGGTTCAAACCGGAAGCAACAAAGGGTGAGGAACAACCGGAAGATCCGGTCAACAAGGGCGGATTTGCTTCAGACTCCTATATTACAGGCTATACTGACCAGCCTGTTCACATGATCATAGTCACCGACTCCATTTTCAGAAAACATCTGGAACCACTGGTCAAATGGAAAGCGCTGAAGGGAATACGTACAACTGTAATTTACAAGAAATCAGGACCTTCTGATTCAATATACAAGGATCTGAAAAACAGGATATCTGCCGTTTATTTTGATCTTCAGGAAAAGGGGATTCCGGTACATTACCTGATGATCGCCGGCGATCAGTCCATAATACCCACATCACAAGGAACCACCTTTGTGTCAGATCTTTACTACGGCGAATTTGATGGCGGGGGCGACTATATCCCTGAGCTATTCATTGGCAGGCTCCCGGCATCAGATACCACCCAGATGAAGGGGATGGTCAGGAAAATTATCGATTACGAGACCAACAGGCTTGGCCCCGCTGTTGACAACTGGTCACGGGCACTCGTCACAGCAGGCAATGCGCCGGGATATGAGCTGTATATGAACGGGCAGGTGTCATACATCTACAATACTTACCTGAAAACAGACACATCCCTTGATGCCATCGGCTGGCTCTATCCTGACTCGCCTCAGAAGGATGACTCGCTGAAGATTGTTTTCAACAAGGGAGTCAGCATACTGAACTATACCGGTCATGGTGAAGCCACCGGCTTCAGTGACCCTGCTTTCAGAACCTCGATGATGAACGAGTTCAGCAATGAAAACAAGTACCCTCTCATAATCGCCAATGCCTGCCGCACAGCCCAGATAAACGTTCCTTCGTGCTTTGGCACAGCCATGGTTGCCACCCCGGGGAAGGGGGCCATCGGATATATAGGATGTACCAATGACTCTTACTGGAGCGATGATTTCTTCTGGGCAGTGGGTCCGGGAACGCCTGGTCCGAACGTCACCTTTGAAACTACCGGCGCAGGAGCCTTTGACAGACTATTCCATACGCACGGTGAACCACCGGGCGAATGGTACTACACCATGGGTCAGATAAACTTTTCAGGCAACATGTCCGTATCGGCCAGTACCAGTCCGCGCAAGAAGTATTACTGGGAGACATACATCCTGCTGGGTGATCCTTCACTCTCTCCGGTAATAGGCAGGCCTGACACTTTCAGAATAGACCTTCCGGACAGGGTGCCCCGGCAACTGCAGACACTGAGTTTCTTTGCCGGGCCTTTTGCATACGCAGCACTGTCAAATTTTGACACGCTGTGGGATGCAAGGTTCGTCAGTCCTTCCGGGAACATCTCCCTGACTATTCCGGAAGGCGTCAGGGATTCATGCCTCCTGGTGGTCACAGGACAGAATATGGTGCCTTTCTACAAAACCATTCATTTCGGAGATGTTTCTGAACCATTCATAACGGTCACCGACATAGTATTCGATGACGCCGATGGCAATGGAAATGGTCTTCCCGACTACAGCGAACCGGTGAATCTGCGGATTACTGTGAAGAATATCGGGAAGGCGCATACCTCAAAGCTGACAGCAAGGCTAAGCATCGTTTCAGGGATGATAACACTGGAAGCTGATACTGCTTCCATAGGGGTGTTGCTTCCGGGACAGACACGCACAATAAACGGCAAGTTCATCTTCAGGGTTTCAGACAGTGTGGAGGATGGTGAGCTGGCAGCACTGCTGCTCAGCATAAAAGGTGGCAGCGAAGAGTACAGGTATGGTATTGACATGACCCTTAATGCCCCGGAGCTGAAAATTATTTCAGCCATTCATGACGATTCCCAGTTGGGGAACTCCAATTTCCTTCCCGATGCGGGAGAAAAACTGCATCTCAGGGTCAGGGTAAAAAATGACGGATCAGCCGCTGCCACCGGGGTAGTGAAGATAACCAATACCGGATCATTGCTAACCGTATTGCAGCCAGAACTGACTACTGACAGCATAAAACCAGGAGAGGTAAAGGATATTTATTTTGAAGCGGAAATCTCACTCCTTGCCGGATCCGGGAAGGTAATCCCCTACGATGTAAGCTTTATATGCGGCAAATATGAAACAAGGGGCAAGTGGTCACTCAGTACGGGTAAAACACGCGAAACCTGGGAGTTCAACAGGTTCGACGTGTTCCCGTGGATAATGAATGGAGAATACCCGTGGATAATAACATCCACGGCATCGTATGAGAACGTTCATTCCGCAAGGTCAGCTCCGATACCTGACAAAACGGAATCGATCCTTGCCATATATGTCAATAACCCTGTTGCCGACACCCTCTCATTTTATGTTCGGGTCTCCTCCGAACACACATATGACAAGCTGACCTTCAGGGTAGACAGTGTCATTGACATGCAGATCTCGGGTGACACACCCTGGGCGCTGAGAAAGAAAGTACTCAAGCCGGGTGTACACCTGCTGGAATGGATTTATTCAAAGGATGTCTCACTCTCAGGCGGACTTGATGCAGCATGGCTTGACCAGGTCACTTTCCCCGACATTTCATTCCTTGATGCGGACCTCCATATTGATTCGGTCTTTGCCCCCTCACCAGAGTCACTGCTTACAGATGTGACCGTAAAGGGGAGGGTGATCAACCTCGGACGCACTGCACTGACCAGCTTCCCGCTGGCATACAGTATCAACCAGGGGGATTTGGTCAATGAAACCTTCTACAGGAAAATCGACCCGGGCGATACTGCCATTGTGGCATTCACCCGGAAATGCAGTTTGCTGAAGGATATACCATACCAGATTCATATTTACAGCAGGCTTCCGGAAGACGGCTATGCAGGAAATGATACCGCTGTCGTCTCGTTTGTCATATCAGGAACCGGACCGGAAATCAATGAAAATCAGGTAATCCTGCATCCCAATCCTTTTACTGAGGAGTTCTCGCTGGAAGTTGACTTTGAGGGAAGTGAGACGGCAAATTTTGAACTCATTGATACTTCCGGAAGGATCGTCATGCGGTCGGTGGCTGAACTGTCGCCCGGCAGGAACCGGATTCCGTTCAATTGCCGGCACCTCGGATCAGGCCTCTATACGCTACGGGTCTCATACGGGAGCAGGAGCTTCTCGATGAAGGCAGTCAAAAAGTAACCCTACGGGATATTCCAATTGCATTTATCACAATAATATCAGGAAATGACAGGCAAAATACCCACCAGGGAAGAAGCTCTGGAGCTTTTCAGAAGGTACAACAAGTCAGACAGCCTCTACAAACACGCTCTTTCAGTTGAGGCTGTAATGAGATACATGGCGCGCAAGCACGGCGAAGATGAGGAAAAGTGGGGAATCATCGGACTGGTGCATGATCTCGATTATGAGATGTACCCTGACCAGCACTGCACCATGACGGAGAAGATACTTAAGGAAGAGGGATGGCCGGAGGAGTATGTCAGAGCTGTAGTCAGCCATGGATATGGCATCTGCTCTGAGGTCGAGCCCCTTACTCTCCTTGAGAAAACGCTGTTTGCAATTGATGAGCTGACCGGACTCGTGACCACGAGTGCACTCGTCAGGCCTTCACGAAGCGTGCTTGACATGGAGGCAAAGTCAGTCCGCAAAAAATGGACAGACAAAAGGTTCGCCGCAGGTGTTAACCGGAGTGTCATCGAAAAGGGTGCAGCCATGCTCAATGTTGACCTGAACGACCTTATCTCAGACACAATATCAGGTATGCGGGAGGTGGCCGAGGATATCGGATTGTATGGGAATCCGGCACCCGGGGCGTGATATATACATATGATATCTGCCTGCCCCGGGGGTAATTATCTGTATATGGGTACGTACCGACGGGTCTGAGACCCGTCGCCACCTGCCCCCGGGGTAATATCTGTATATGGACACATAGCGGCGGGTCTGAGACCCGCCGCTACCTGCCCTCAGGGATAATATCTACATATTGGGTAATTATCTATCCTGATGATGATGATGATTACAATTCCCTGATCTGGACATTACGATACCAGACGTCATCGCCGTGATCCTGCAGGCCTATGTAACCCTCGGAGGCAACATTGGCCCAGTCGGGATTCAGTGCGGGGAATTTGCTGCCGGCAACAAGATTGTTCCATTCGGGGGTCCAGAGATGGTATTCGAGAATGGTCTCGCCATTCTGGATGTGCCATACAGATCCCTTGTAAACCTTGATCTCAGCTGTGTTCCACTCACCTGCCGGCTTGGCATTCTGCGGGTTTGCAGGGATAAGGTCATAGAGTGAACCTGCCTGACGGTTTCCGTCCTTGCCAGCCTCGGCATCAGGGTGCCTTTCATTGTCAAGAACCTGCATCTCGGGAGCAGTCTTATATATATAATCCCATTCCGGGCCTTCCTGCGCCAGGTAGAAAATTCCGCTGTTTCCGCCTTCTGATATCTTCCATTCCAGCTTGAGGTGGAAGTTCGAGAATTTCTTGTCATAGATGATGTCACCGCCACCACCGCCTGCTTCGCCCCTTCCGGAACCTATGCAATGCAGAGTGCCATCAACAACTTCCCATCCCTGTTCGGGAAAGGTGGTCTTGTTGTAGTTACGCCAGCCATGGGTTCCTGATCCGTCAAAGAGAAAAGTCCATACCTCGGCTTCAGTCGATTTCTTTTCAGCATCCTTTTTCCCCTTTCCTGTTCCACAGGAGACAAACGAGACTGCAAGGAGAAGAACAAACATTGTCTTAATCAGTTTCATAAGTTATTAATTTTAAGTATTTGTTTTGATTTTCAATTCAGCAAAACCAACCTGCCTGTCAGATTTTAACATTATGCAGGCATTTCGGGAAGTGACCAGCCGTCACGATAGGTATGCCTGACCATTTCGGTGGCAAACTGCTTCGCAATGATCGGATCGGTCCACTTCTTGTTGAATGTCGGGTGACCGTCAGTAATGGTAAAATTATCCTCGATACAGATCTTTATTGTCTCATCATCTTTGATATTGGTAAACTCCATCTTTTCCCCGTCCCACTCGAGAATCTTGTTCAGTCCCTGGAGCCTTACGGCCAGGACACCCATTACTACCATTTCATTGAACGGACCGGCTTCGGCAAAATCAGACTTGGTGGGAATTCTGTTTTCGGGGCTTTCCTTGCATGCTCTTACCCAATCCATCTCATGGCCTCCCCTGGTGGCATTCTCTACACGTCTTTCAGTTACAGGAGCATTTGGCACCCTGCCTGAGAGGAGCCATGGATTAATGCCATAGCAACCGCATATGAGCTTATCCTTGGTACCATGGAAGATGACTCCGCCCCCCGAGTCATTCATATCCTTTCCTTCCGGCCATCCTTCGGGCTTCATAGGCTGAAGTCCACCGTCATACCATATCACCTCCACTTCAGGCAGGTCAATCTTGTAATGTGATGGCGCCGTTCTGGCAGGATAGATATACTTCACAGTCTGTGCGTTTGGAGCACAGTCAGTCAGCAGCAGGGTTGAGCTTGCCTGTACTTTTGTCGGGTATTTAAGCCTGAGAGATTTGAAGACAGGATGCAGGATATGGCATGCCATATCACCCAGCGCGCCGGTTCCGAAATCCCACCATCCCCTCCAGTTCCAGGGATGATATATGGCGTTGTAAGGCCTGACGGGAGCAGGTCCCAGGAACAGGTCCCAGTCAAGTGTCTTCGGCACCTTATCTACTTTCGCAGGCCGGTTCATGCCCTGAGGCCATATCGGACGGTCAGTGAAGGCTTCTACCTTCGTAACCTCACCTATTTCGCGGTTCTGTATCCACTCCTGTACAAGGTCTACTCCGATTGCTGAGGAGCCCTGATTACCCATCGATGTTGCCACTTTATGCTTCGCTGCAAGTCTGGTCAGAAGTCTCGATTCATATACAGTGTGGGTAAGGGGTTTCTGCAGGTAGACATGCTTGCCCATGGTCATCGCGTGAGCAGCAGTAATTGCATGAGTGTGGTCTGCCGTTGCAATGATGACGGCATCAATTGACTTGCCCATCTCATCATACATCTTCCGGTAATCCCAGAATCGCTTCGCTGCCGGATAGGCTTCAAAGACCCTCTTCGAGTAGCCCCAGTCCACGTCACAAAGTGCGACTATGTTTTCTGTTGCTGCAACATTCCTGAGATTTGAGGCACCCATACCTCCGATACCAATTGCGGCGATGTTCAACTTGTCACTGGGCGCCCGGTGGCCAAGCCCGCTGACAACGTTGCCGGGCAGAATTGTAAGTCCGGCAAATGCAGCACCTGTAGTGCCTACAAATGACCGTCTTGTGATTTTTTTTGTCTCCTCTTTCATATCATTTCAGGTTAAGTTCTTCAATGGTTGGATAAAAATAGAAATATTCTCCCAAGTTTACTATTTCTTTCATATATTTTAGGGCATGATGCCTGACAGGTACAACAATCAGGAGTTGTTGTGAAAATATACATTACCTTGCAGAAAAACATATGGAAACTCAGAGATTCAGTCTTGATACCGGTGAGCATGACAGGATAAGCCTGATTGCAAGAACCATCTTTGGGGTAGTCTGTATTGCCGCCGCAATAATAACCACAGTTAAGATGGCCGGCTCAGGACTTCTGAATATGAACAATATAGCTGCCATAGTTTTCCTCGGTCTTTTCGGAATATGGCTGCTGGCAACGGGTCTTGGCCTGACTCAAAGGCACATGACTCTTGCCGGTGACTCAATCGTTTTAAAAAAGAGCGCATACTCACCTGCGAGAACAATAAAGGCTGCAGATATCAGGGAGATTGAGTTCAGTCAGCTGAGAATAACATTCACACTGAAGACCGGGAAGATTATTGCACTACAACTGGGACTCCTTTACAGGGAGAGCTCATTACGGCTGATGGAAGCTGTTGAACAGTTCTGCACTTCAAACGGAATCGTTGCCAGGGGAATAGAATCTGACATGAATAATACCATCCATGAAGAAAATTAGGTATGGAATGATCGGCGGAGGCGAGGGATCGCTTATCGGACCCGTGCACCGCATGGCAGCACGTCTTGACGCTCTCTGTGAACTTGTTTCCGGTGCATTCAGCAGTAACCCGGAAATCTCACGGCTGACAGGAACCAGGGAGGCTCTCAATGAAGCACGTATTTATGACAGCTGGCAGGAGATGATCATTGCCGAAAGCGCCCTGCCCGATGAGATCAGACCCCACTTCATCACCATTGTCACCCCGAACCATCTTCATTATGGTCCGGCAAAAATGGCTCTGGAGGCAGGATTTCATGTTATTTGTGACAAACCCCTGTGTCTCAGTGTGACTGAAGCTCTTGACCTGCAAGAAACAGTTGACCGGACAGGGAAACTGTTTTGCCTGACCCATAATTATACCGGTTATCCCATGGTTAAGGCAGCACGCAATATGGTGCTTTCGGGAGAGATCGGAAAGACCAGGAAGGTGATTGTTCAGTACCTTCAGGGATGGCTCTCAACACCGCTGGAAAAGAGCGGTAACCGGCAGGCTGAATGGAGGTCTGACCCGGCAAGGGCAGGCATTGCCGGGGCGATGGCTGACATAGGCACACATGCATTCAACCTTGCGGAATATGTCACGGGCGAGGAGGTTGTCTCATTGTCGGCAGAACTGCACAGAGTGGTAGCCGGGAGGATGCTTGACGATGATGGCACTGTCTCGCTCACTTTTGGAAACAACATAAGCGGAACCCTTCTTGCCAGCCAGGTGGCCACCGGAGAGGAGAACAACCTGTCAATAAGGATTTACGGTGAAGATGGAGCTCTTATATGGCGTCAGATGGAGCCAAATACTCTCATCCATCTCCGCTCTGATGCTCCTGTGCAGGTTATCCGTACCGGCACCTCCTTTGCCGTAACGGGTTTACCCGCCTTCATGCACACAAGACTTCCGGCAGGGCACCCTGAAGGATTCATTGAGGCATTCGGCAACCTGTACAGGAATTTTGCAATGCACATCAAGGCAGTTAACGATGGTCAGAAACCTGATCCTGCAGCTGACTACCCCGGAATCAAAGAAGGGGTCAGGGGAATGAAATTTCTGGAGGCGGTGGTCTCTTCTTCACGGAACGGATCAACCACTACCGGACTCTGAGAAGAATAAAGAAGCCCCCCGGGCACAGGACACCGGAGAGCTGCATTAAATCTGTGCCGGAACTGATTTTTCGGACTCTTCTTTTTTTAGAAGTCCGAGGTAGATTTTTCGGACTCTTCTTTTTTCAGAAGTCCGAGGTTGATTTTCCAGGCTCTTATTTTTCCAGAAGTCTGAGGTAATAATCCCTGCTTATCCTGATGCTTTCCATCGGAGTATGCGTGCGGCAAAAGTCCTGCTCCAGGAACCAGTATTTCATGCCTGCTGTCCTGGCCTCAGCAAGAATCGGCCTGAAATCGATGATTCCCTCTCCAAGGGTTGCATCCTGTTTTTCCGGGGTAAGGTCCTTCAGATGCCATAACTCGAACCGGCCGGGATACTTTCTGAAGTATGCCACCGGGTCCTTTCCTGCAGCTGTTATCCATGCCAGGTCCATCTCAAAGATTACCAGCTTCGGATCACTCTGTTCCACGAGGATATCGAAGGGCACACGGCCATTGATCTCCTGAAACTCCACCTGGTGGTTGTGGAACCCGAAGGTGATGCCGGCTTTCCTGCACTTCGCCCCTGCCCTGTTAAAGAAATCGGCTGCCCTCTGGTAACCGTCGATTGTGTTGGTCCAGTCACGGGGGAGCGATGGCAGTATAATATATTTCATCCCTGACTCAGCTGCTTCGTCAATCATCTTTTCGTAGTTCTCAGGGTTGATACCGCTGTGTGAGCTGAGTGCAACCATTCCGTTCTTCTTTACCAGCTTGCCGAATTCCTTCGGCTTCATGCCATAGAACTTTCCGTCACGGTGGTCAGCAGCCTCAAGCCATGTGAACCCCGTTTCCGCAACAGCGGCAAGCGCAGCTGCAGGGTCCTTGCCCATTTCGCCACGGATAGTGTACAATGCAAGTCCAGTCTTCTTTGAAGGCTTTGGTGATGCAATCATCTCGCTGTTAATCAGCGGTGCTGCAGCAATTACAAGGGCTGATTTCCTTAAAAAGTCTCTTCTGGTAGTCATTTTTTCAGGTTATTGTTTAACGGATCATGAAGTTATCTCCCCAATCTAACCAATGATGAAAGAGAACAAAAATAACATTAAATTTATAAGTTTGAAAAACAGATGCAGATGAGGTTTTGGGAGAAACATAAGGAAGGAAGCGTGAGATGTACCCTGTGCCCGCATTTTTGCATCATCAGGCACGGAGAGAGAGGTATTTGCGGAACCAGGGAAAACCGGGATGGAGTGATTTATCCGGTTACCGCCGGCATCATCTCAGGATATGCCATCGATCCCATTGAAAAGAAACCACTCTACCACTTTCACCCGGGGTCAGAGATACTGTCAGTAGGATCATTCGGATGCAACCTCAGTTGCGATTTTTGCCAGAACTATCACATTTCACAAAATGTTGAAGGGGAAGAATCTGCAAGGCTCGATCCGGCAGAGCTTGTCCGCCAGGCTGAAAGAGCCCGGGGTAACATTGGCATCGCCTATACCTACAATGAACCGGTGATATGGTTTGAATACGTAACTGAATGCGCCAGGCTTGCCCGTGAGAAGGGTCTATGCAACGTAATGGTAACCAATGGCTATGTAAATCCGGAGCCGTTGAAGGAACTGACAGAGGTCATTGACGCCTTCAACATAGACCTGAAAGCGTTTAGCAACGACTTCTACAGGCAATATTCGGGAGCCACTCTCAAGCCGGTGCTGGAGACAATCAAAGCTGTGGCCCGGTCAGGCAGGCACCTGGAGATAACCACCCTGATCCTTCCGGGGATGAACGACTCGCCTGATGAGATGAAACGTGAGGCTGAGTGGATCGCCGAAAATGCTGGCAGCTCCGTCCCGCTGCACCTCAGCCGGTACTTCCCGATGTACAGGAGAACCACACCTGCAACGCCGCCGGAAACAATACTAAGGCTCAGGGAAATAGCGGAAAACTATCTCGATTTTGTGTATACCGGCAACATGCACGACGAAGAGGGTGGCAGTGACACCAGGTGCCCCGGCTGCCATACCACAGTGATAAAAAGATCAGGATACCATACCCGGACTTCCGGTCTTACGGATGAGGGAAGCTGCCTGAAATGCAGCCGGCAGATCATTGCCGAAACGAATATCTGAGGCGCAGACGGAACTACTGTTTCGCAATACTGCTAAGCTTCTCGAAGTATTCATTGACCTTGCCGGACAGATCCTTACGCAGGTTCGTATAATAAGCCCTTACAAGGGCCGGATTATCTTTCCCTTCAGGATGATGATTTGCCCTGTCAATGAACTCATAGCGCAAAACTACAGCCTCTTCAATCAGATTCTGTATCTCTATCTTCTTCTCTCCTTCATGAATACTTGTAGCCAAAAAACAATCAGAGATCAGCTCGAAGAAGAGAAAATCGATATCCTTTTTCAGACTTCTAATACTTGCCATTGATGGTTTGTTTTGATGCAAATATATTGATTAATCCGCTTCATCCTCCATTTTGTAATCACTCATGCTTTGTTCGACAAGGAGCGAGTAAGCCTCGCGAAGTCTTCCTATGAGCGGATCGGCCACGTCAAACTGCAGACCCTCGATGCTTCTCACGGCAAGCACCATCGGCGAGGTGCCGGTAATAAAAGCCGATCTGAATCTGCCGGCATCGCTCTCCTTTACGGCTTCATAAACAAGCCTGATTCCCTCCTTCCGGATGATATCAGTCACATATCTCCTGGTAATCCCTGAAAGGACCATGCTGTCAGGTGCCGTTCGTATCGCCCCGTTCTCCGCAACGAAGAAGATGTTTGACCTGCTCCCCTCTGTAATGAAGCCATCACGGTTTACCAGCAGCGCTTCGTATGCGTTCCTTCCTGCAAGCTCACTGCTGACCGAGAGACGGAGCCTGTTGTTCATAGTCTTAACCCCCGGATCAAGCCGTTCGGCATGGTAGAGGATCAACGGCACTCCCTCTCTGATCATCGTTTCCGACGGATAGGATGAAGGAATATAGCAGATATGCAGTGTATGGTCATATCCGCTGAAAGTAACTGTCACCCTGACATTTATTTCGTCATGCCGTTCATGTTTGGCAAGCGCCTTCATTCCTGCCCTTACCTCTGCCACGATATCATCCTGAAGTTCATACCTCGTTGCAATGCCGTCATTGAGGCGGTTCATGTGATCACTGAAGAAGAGAGGGACTCCGGCACGGGTTCTGATCACCTCGTAGAAGGAGACCTCTCCGGATGGAAACTCCTCAATATCTGATACTGCCACAATGGCTCCGTCAAGCCATATGTAATTTCCTGTGCAATCCATATCCGGATTTCTGTTTTTATCAAAAATAGGAATAATGTAGCAGCCTTAAAAGTAATTATCTTAGTGTTTTCCGGAAGAGATGTATGCCATTGTAGATATAGAGACAACAGGTGGTAGCGCGAGACTTGAGAGAATAACCGAGATAGCCGTTTACATACATGACGGCAACAGGATAGTGGAGGAATTTTCGACCCTTATCAATCCCGAGCGCAATATTCCCTGCTTCATTACTTCCCTTACAGGTATCACCAATGAGATGGTTGAGGAGGCACCCAAATTCTATGAGGTGGCACGCCGGATTGTAGAGCTGACGGAAGGAAAGATATTCGTGGCACACAATGCCAGATTCGATTATTCATTCATCAGGCAGGAATTCAACATGCTGGGTTACAACTTCAAGCGCCCGATACTTGATACCGTTGCCCTGAGCCGCAAACTCATTCCCGGGCACAGCTCCTACAGCCTGGGAAACCTTTGCAATGACCTCGGGATAGAGATCAACGGCCGGCACAGGGCTTCGGGCGATGCCCTTGCTACAGTGAGGCTGCTTGAGCTGCTGCTCGAGAAAGACCGTGAACTGAATTCCGGCAGCCTGATCAAAAACAGAAAGGCAGCGAAACTGCACCCTGCACTTGACATTGCAAAACTGGAAGAGATCCCTGAAGAACCCGGAGTGTACTATTTCCATGATGAAGGAGGAGATGTAATATATGTGGGAAAAAGCCGTAACCTGAGCGAGCGTGTCAGCTCACACATCTCAAACAATACCTCTGCAAGGGAGATGGAGATGAGGTCAATGATTGCTGACATCACATGGGAGCGCACAGGAAGTGAGCTGATTGCCCTGCTGATGGAGTCAGCCGAGATAAAGAGCCGTAAACCCCGCTTCAACAGGGCACAGCGACGCACGGGGTTCCGCCATGGTATCTACAGTGAAACGGATGAAGCCGGATACATCAGATTCTCATACAGGAATGTGAGAGATGAGGAAGTGCCTCTTGCAATATTCACCTCACGTGACAGAGCGCGGGGCAAGCTGGAGCAGATTGTCACTGATTACAACCTGTGCCAGAAGCTCTGCGGATTGTATGAAACATCCGGACCCTGCTTCCACCGCCAGGTGAGCATATGCCGCGGGGCCTGCTGCGGAGAAGAGGACCCGGAGTCGTACAACGAAAGAGCACTCATGGCTCTTGATGAGTTCATCTTCAGGGAGAGAAACTTCTTTATCATTGACCGTGGTCGCGATGAGGAGGAGAGGTCTGCCGTCAAGATAGTCAAAGGCAAATATGCAGGCTACGGCTTCTTCAGCATTAACGACGTGGGGTTCGGGCTGACGGCATTGCATGACTGCATAAAACCCGCTCATGACAATCGCGACATCCAGGTCATCATCAAGGGTTACCTTAAGAAACACCGGGTGGAAAGAATTATTGATTTCTGACTCCTCGGAGTGCTGCCTTTTCTTATATATATTTGCCTGAAACAACACAAACCCGTATATGTCACTATTTACCCGCACCAACAGGGAACTCAGCATAAGAATTGATGAATTCTTTGATACCATAGAGATTGGTATTCTGATCTTCAGGGAGGGCATCAAAGCATATGTCAACGGTGACACAAATGCCTTCCAGAACCACCTCGCGAAGATCGATGATCTTGAAGGCAAGGCCGACAAACTGCAGCGCAGTATTGAGAACGACATGATAATTCATTCAATCCTGCCGCAGCAGCGAAGTGAGATGTTTAAGTTGCTCGGGCAGCTCGATGAGATTATTGACACGGCAAAGAAATCGCTTAATGAGTTTTATGTAGAGATACCCCGCATACCTGCTTCACTGTCACACGAGTTCATTTCCCTCTCGGAGGTGTCGGGCAACTCGGCTGAGGAGCTTATGCCAGCTGCCAGGGCTTTCTTCCGTGAGCCTCACCTGGTGCGTGAGAAGCTCATCAAGGTCTACTTCTTCGAGAGGGAGACGGATAAGCTGGCCTTTCAGATAAAGAAAAAAGTCTTTCATGAGATGAATGAGCTCTCACTGGCTGAAAAGGCTCATATCAGGTACATCATACACCATATTGAAAATATCTCAGACACGGCTCAGGATGCAGCTGACCTCCTCGCCTCCATGGCCATAAGGCAAATGCTCTGATCATGATTCTCCTCTTTCTCACAAGCGGCCTCTTCCTGGGATGGACACTCGGCGCCAACGATGCTTCCAACGTGTTCGGGTCTGCCGTTGGCTCAAGGATGGTCTCCTTTACCCGGGCTGCAGTTACAGCCGCTGTTTTTGTTATTATTGGCGCTGTTGTCCAGGGCAGTGGCGCCGCTGAAACGCTGAGCCGCCTCGGAGAAGTAAATGCAATGGGCGGCGCTTTTACAGTGGCGCTGGCAGCCGGATTGACCGTATACTTCATGACAAGGGCAGGTCTGCCGGTATCAACAACACAGGCGATCGTGGGTGCTATCATAGGCTGGAACTTCTTTACCAACAACGCAGTCGACAGCGGGGTACTGACAAAGATTATATCTACCTGGATTACGGGACCTGTGCTCGGAGCAATATTCGCATATGCACTCTACCACCTGGTGAAAACAGCAAGGCGACGTATCAAAATACACCTGTTGAAATATGAAAACTGGCTGCGCATTGGCCTGATGACCGTTGGCGCATTCGGCGCCTACAGCCTTGGGGCAAACAACATAGCCAACGTTATGGGTGTATTCGTGCCAAGCATCCCTCTCGAGGATGCTGACTTCGGCATCTTCGTGCTCAGCGCAGAACAGCAGCTCTTCTTTCTCGGTGGCATCGCCATAGCGGCCGGAATACTTACATATTCAAAGAAAGTGATAGAGACGGTAGGAGCCAACCTCATGGAGCTTTCATCCGAGGCCGCTTTCGTGATAGTGCTCGCACAGGCACTGGTACTGTTTATCTTTTCATCATCTTCATTGTCAGATTTCATGGTAAGGATAGGTCTTCCACCCATCCCGCTGGTGCCGGTCTCAAGCACGCAGGTGGTAATAGGCGCAATACTTGGAATAGGCCTTTACAAAGGGGTCAGAAACATTAACCTGAAAGTGCTTGGAAGCATTGCTTCAGGATGGATAACCACACCCGTGGCTGCAGGAATACTATCTTTCCTTTTGCTCTTCGTCGTAAAAAACCTTTTCAGCATTGACGTGGGGCACTCGGTCAATCCCCCGGCATCAGCCGGTAAAGGGATGAGCATGGCGGCAATTATCCGGTACAGCATACCGGTGCTGCTTTTCATCACTGCAATATACCTGGTCTGGCTTATACTGTCAGAAAAGAAAAAAACTGAACGGATAAATAAAAAATACTATGAGTAAGATCATTCATCATCCGGTTGATAATGTCACCATGCGCCTCATTAAGAGTGAGGATCTGAACCATCATGGCACTCTTTTCGCAGGGCGTACGGCTGAGTGGTTCGTTGAATCAGGCTTCATTGCCTCCACTAGTCTGCTCGATCCCAAAAATGTGGTCTGTCTGAAGGTCCATGGCATGCATTTCACCAGCCCGGCCAATCCCGGAGAGGTGCTGAAGTTTGATTCCAAAATTGTCTATACAGGCAGATCAAGCCTGGTGGCTTATATAACTATATGCAAGGCAACTTGTCCCAAGATATTGGTTGAAGGTTTCGCCACCTTCATTCATGTTGATGAGGAGACCCGACCCGTGCCCCACAACATTGTCACCGAACCTCTGACCGAGGCTGACAGATTACTGTACGAGCAGGCAGCGAATCTCAAGAAGTCCTGATCAGAGATGCTCCCCGGGAGCCAGGCTGATTCTGACAATTCACCAGACCGGAAGGAAGGAGTATTTCTTCCCGTATTCCATCATCTGTCCCAGGAAGTCAGAGCAATACTCAATTTTTACATCTGTTATCCTGCCCTTGCGGTCTGTTACAGGTGTCATGACCGGATTGACGAATCCGCTGTAGGGAGCCAGATTCAGTCCGGCATACCTTGCCAGTATTTCACCATGAAGTTCCTGATCTATCTTTACACCGTAGTTTTCAATCATGCTCCTGCCAGCTTCGAAATCACCCTCTGACTTGATTCTCTGCACCTCCCTGAGCATCTCCCCGAAAAGTCCGCGCAGTTTCTGATAATCATTTATCCGGACAAACGTCTTGCTGTCACGCTTCACCACCTCAATCACGTTCTCAGGTCTGCCCTTCTCATATACCCAGTGGGCTATCGCCGACCGGCACCTCATATGAGCCTGTTCTATGTCCTTGCCTGGCTGTATTCTCACTATCTGGGTCAGGAAACCATTGCGTATATAACCGTCATAGAGTGCCCTGGCAGGTTCGTCAGAAGGCATAAGCCCTATCTCTGTCATCTTCGGATCCATCATAAAGTAAAGGGCAAACAGGTCAGCCCTCATCTCTTCCAGTGGTGAAGCGTAGTTTTTCAGGGCATTGGGATCAGTGCCGGGAGCCAGCTTGCCGCTTGCGTGGCCAATGCACTCATGCATGTCGGTATGCAATGCATCAGAAATTGAACCGTATGTGACTATCCGGTCAATCTCGGCCTGGTCAAAGGCAAACTCTTCCAGGAAGCCACTTCCCCGTGACACTATATCCTTGGCATCGGTAATATTTGCCAGGGTTACTGACTTGGACCCTGCTTCTGCCCTTATCCAGTTTGAATTGGGAAGGTTGATCCCCAGCGGCGAGGCCGGATAACAGTCGCCTCCAAGCATTGCCACGTTGATGACACTTGCAGCGACACCTGTCACTTTCTCCTTGCGGTACTGCGGGTCGACGGGTGAATGATCCTCGAACCACTGGGCGTTCTCCGTGATCAGAGCTGTCCTTTTGGAGGCTTCAGAGTCCTTGTAATCAACCACAGCCTCCCATGTGGCTTTCATACCCATCGGATCACCATATGTTTCAATGAATCCGTTGATATAATCAACTGACAGCTCGGTATTTCCAGCCCATACCACATTGTACTCATCCCATGTCTTCAGATCTCCGCTCCTGTAATAGCTGATGAGCAGGTCAAGCTCGTTCTTCTGTGTTTCGCTCAGCGCAACATCACGCGCTTTTTCAAGCCAGTAGACTATTTTGTCAATAGCCTGACCGTACAGTCCGCCACTCTTCCATGGAATCTCGGTCACTTTGCCGTCAACCTTCATCACCTTGCTATTCAGTCCCCAAGAAACCGGCCTCGGGTCAGCCGGATCAGCGAGCGAGGCATAATACTGCTCCACCTCGGCCTGTGTTACTCCCTCATAAAAATTGTTGGCTGATGCGGTTACCATGTCAACACCTTCTGTCTGGTCAACCCTTCTTGCATACAGTGCAGGGTCAAACAGCACCGGTGTGAGCATGGATGTAAGGTCATCTGCGCTCTCTCCTTCTTTCAAAGGCAGGCGGTCTGCATCAGAACCGCTGACCAGAAGGGCAAAATAATCTGCTGAAAAGCCGGGCACAAACTTATCATTTGAATAGTGATGGTGTATGCCGTTAGCGAAGAAGACTCTCCTGGCATAGGTTATGAATGCCTTGTAATCATCGCTCTCACGGTCACCGTCGTATGTGTCGATTATTGCCTCGATGGTTTTGCGGATGAGCAGGTTGTATTTAAAGTTCTGGTCCCAGAGTATATCCCGGCCACACAGTGCTGCCTCCGACAGGTAATAGATAAACTCCTTTTCCCCTGTCGTCAGTTGTTCAAACGCGGGCAGGCGATACTTGAGCACACTGATATCTTCAAACCTGTCAACCTCATATTTGAATTCAGCCTCCGGGGCTGCCTTTTTGCCGGCCTCTCCGCATGAGGTCAATAGTGCTGTTCCCATAAATAAAATCGTTGCGATTAATAAATAGTTCTTCATTATAGTATAGTTTTGATTTTAAGGGCATGATGGAACCCACATGACTGAAAATCAGACAAACAGATGTTTGTGCATTTGACAGATGTGAGTTTCATGTTTACTGAATTATGCTTCTTTTGGTCATCCCGTATTCCTGTTATACAGGGAGAGGGCTTTAAAAAAACTAAGTTAGCAAAAAGCCCGGATCAAAACCGATGATATCATATTTTTCGAAATCGGTCACAGCGGAGAGTATTAATTGGTACATTTGGAGACATCAAGCCAGATACTATGAAAAAAGTGATATTGACCCTCATGCTCCTGCCTGCCCTGATGGCCAACAGGGTATCCGGACAGGATATAAGCAACCTGATAAGAAATGAAGTGGCCTCGTCTGTTGCAGCGGCAGAGGTTATGTACCGCGATCTGCACCAGAATCCCGAACTGTCACTGATGGAGTTTAATACCGCGGCAAAGATGGCAGATGCACTTGGCAGGCTGGGTTTTGAAGTGACCACCGGTGTAGGTGGCAACGGCGTTGTTGGCGTTCTGAGAAACGGCAAGGGACCGGTGATCATGCTCCGCGCTGACATGGATGCACTGCCTGTCAGGGAGACGACCGGGTTGCCCTTCGCAAGCACCATTACGGTTGCAACGCCTCAGGGCCCGGAGACACCCGTGATGCATGCATGCGGTCACGATCTTCACATGACCGTCTGGCACGGAACAGTGCAAACACTGGTGGCGCTTAAGAGCAAATGGAAAGGCACACTGGTAGCAATAGCCCAGCCCGCCGAGGAGGTGAGCGGCGGATCGGACCGGATGATTGCCGACGGACTCTACAGCCGTTTTCCGAAACCCGATTATGCTCTCTGTTATCATGTGAGCGCCGACCTGCCAGCCGGTACCGTCGGTTATTTCCCCGGGGCGATCTTTGCCGGCGTAAATTCTGCTGACCTTAAAGTTTTCGGAGTCGGCGGCCACGGGGCTATGCCTCATAAAACCATTGATCCCGTGGTACTCTCTGCAAAAATCATTCTCGATTACCAGACCATCGTCAGCCGCGAGATCAACCCCGTTTACCCTGCGGTTGTAACCGTAGGCTCTATCCATGGCGGCACAAAGCATAACATCATCCCTGGCGAGGTTGAGATGAAGCTGACACTAAGGTTTTTTTCCGACGGTGTGTACAATCAGATAACAGAGGCGCTGGTACGCATAGCCAACGGCCATGCCCTGGCCGCCGGTCTGCCGGAGGAGATGATGCCGGTTATTACCTTTCCGGAAGACTTTACACCTCCTGTTGAGAATGATGCTAACCTGGTTGGCATGGCCGTGGCATCAATGGAGAATGTACTTGGAAAAGAGAATGTCATCAGGGTTGATCCGGCAACCGTTGCAGAGGATTTTGGCAAGTATGGCCGCACTGATGAAAAGGTAAAAATTGCCCTCTTCTGGCTGGGCGGTGTCAACAGGGAGAAGTATGATGAGAGTATCGCCAGCGGAACCAATCTGCCTGCACTTCACAGCAGTAACTTCGCCCCTGACTTCGTGCCGGCTTATACCACCGGCGCAACTGCCATGACACGGGCTGTCATGGATTTGTTTAACAGGTAAGAGGTCTGAGTATTTACTTCCTGCCCGTCAGGTCCATCACCCCGTTTATGAAAGTGAGCGGATGGGCAGGATTGCCGGGGACATACAGATCAATATGTTGACTTTCAATAAAATCTCTCTTAATGGCAGGGCTGCCGGCAAAGAGCCCTCCGCTGATGGCATCAGTGCCTACAAGGATGATTAACCTTGGTGCAGGGGTTGCTTCGTAGCAGATTTCCAGGGCAGCGGACATGTTTTCAGAAACAGGACCGGTTATAACAATTCCGTCAGCATGACGGGGTGATGCCACAAATTCAATTCCGTATCTGCCCATGTCAAAGTTCACATTCCCCGCTGCAGAGAGCTCCATCTCGCATGAGTTGTCTCCTCCTGCTGACACCTGGCGAAGTTTCAGGGAGCGCCTGAACAACCTGCGTACCTCTTTTCTGACAGCACTCTCATCTATCCTGAGCGGTTCAGACTGACCGGGCTTTATGATCAGATCTTCCCTCCTGGTAGCAGAAATACGGTAGTCATTGGTAAATCTGTACACCTCAGGCATTGCCAGCGCACACTCACAGCAGAAGGCGCACCTTCCAAGATCAACTGCACCGCTGCTGCTGTCAATTGCACCTGCCGGGCATAACGCGGCAGCCTTTCTGGCCTCGGCTGCAGTAATATCTGCAGTGATGACCGGTCTGCCCCTGAACAGTGCAGAAACGGGCTGATTCCGTAGATCAGGCACGTACTGTTTGCCATGATCGGAGAGTATTTTTATCTCTTTCAGCATTGCCTTTCAGATATTATCTACAGGTCATTACCACAGTAAGACAGGTTAAAGCTTTTGTTGCATACCGGGAAATCAGATATCTCCTGATTCCGTACGGCAAGGGCAAGGGCCATCCAGTTATGCATGGAGGGATCCTTTATCTTATACATTACCAGCTTCCCGTCATTGTCAGTAACCGCAACATGGCATATCTCCCCTCTCCAGCCTTCTGTCACCGATACAGCCAGGCAGTCAGGCCTGAATCTCAGATCATACTGTGGCCGGCCTGTCTCCTTCGCACAATTTTTCCAGTTCTCAATCAGCCTGCGGATTATTTTTACAGACTCCCTGACCTCCAGGGCACGAAGCATGCCACGGGCGAGAACGTCACCCGTCTCCTGCATCACCGGATTGATCTCCATCTTCCTGTAATACTGGAAAGGATGGGTTGCTCGTATATCCCTGGGCACCCCGCAGGTGCGCGCAGCCATACCCACCGCACCAATGGAGGTTGCCTGTTTCCGTGTTACAATACCTATATCCTCAAAGCGTCCGAGAACGCTTGGCAGGCTATAGATACAATCAGTCACATTAGCGTATCTCCTGTCAACCTCTTCCAGTACCCTGAGTATTTCGGCGGCGGACTCCTCAGTGAGCGGGAAGTTCGATCCGCCGGGACGTATCAGGCCTTTACCGAACCGGTTTCCACACCAGAACTGAGTTGTATTTATAACCATTGTCCTCAGAGCCTCGCATGCCACCTGTCCTAGCTGGTAAGCAACATCACCGCACAGAGCAGCCGTGTCACCTATGTGCACGCCAATGCGTTCAAGCTCCAGGGCTATGCAGCGCTCGATCTGAAGTGAAACCGGAGGTTCTAAACCTGCCAGCGATTCAAGCAGTTGTGCATGTGCCAGTCCGTGCGCCACGGCACTGTCACCGGCAATGTTTTCCGAAAGGAGTGCCCTGTGCAGACCATCTCCGGCAGAAACAAATAGCTTCTCAATACCACGGTGCTGATAACCCAGCTGAATTTCAAGATGCAGTACCCTCTCACCATTACATATAAACCGGAAATGACCGGGCTCTATCACACCTGCATGAATGGGCCCCACTCCCACCTCATGAAGCTCCTCACTATCCATCTCATAGAAAGGATAGTTATCCATCACACTGAGCCTGTCGGCCCTGTCATGCGGATACCTCACCGGCTTGAGCCACGGATGATCATCGAACAACACACCGTGATTCTCATATATCTCACGTTCAAATATATGCATCGCGTAACATGATGCCGTCAACGATCGCAGCGGAGTGCCATCGTCTTTCTTTATGTGGCTGAGTATCCTTATCTCCCCTGAACCGTCATCGGCAATGACACAGATGAACCTGAATCCTTCACCGCTCCTGAAACAGGAGTAGTTCAGACAATGATAACGTTCATCTGCCAGCATTGAGGTGACCTCTTCATGGAACAGCTCATAGCCGAGCACCGGGATCTCAGAAAATCCTGCGGGCGATGAACCGTTCCTGACTACTTTATACCTGTTGCTGCTCATTGTTTCTATCTGGGAAGTGATGATATGCCGTTACTGATGAGGTCAACAAGAAAGGGTGGCTGCCAGAAGCAGATCATAATCACCAGGGCCAGGAGGATGAACTGGCTGACCGTCTCCACCGGGCTGACCATGCCCGGCTGCGGCAATTCACTCTCTTGCCTCGGTGATGAAAAACTTACATGCATTATCCTCGTGCTCATCGCATAGATTATACAGCAGAGAAGGATGACGGTCAAAGCCATGACCAGCCACTGGCCGTTTACTACCATAGCCCTTAAGATCATGATTTCAGAGATGAACATGCCTGACGGGGGTATGGCAAGAATGCAGATCATGCCTGTCATTAGCACCATAGCCCCTGCAGGATAGAGTTTCATATACCTGCCGCTTTCATCGAGCCTGAAGGTGTGAAGGACCCTTGAAAACTGTCCCATCTGGTAAAACATGCTTGACTTGGCGAGAGAATGCAGTACTATAATCAGCAAAGCGGCATAATAACCATATCCGCCAACCCCCAGGGCAATTGCAACAAGTCCCATATTCTCAAGACTTGAATATGCAAGCATACGCTTCAGATGCTTTGCCTTCAGCATGTAACCGGCAGCTATAAGCAACGAAAACACTCCGGCCAGGATAAGTACATTATTCATGAATGGGAGTATCGGGGTGCCGGAAAAAAGCGTGTAAACGCGATAGATGGCAAGGAACCCCACATTCATTAGGGTGGTGGAGATAAGCGCACTCACCGGAGGCGGTGCCACGGAGTGGGCATCAATGGTGACGGTATGCATGGGGAAGAGACCCATCTTGGTGCTGAATCCAACGACCACAAACAGGAATGCAATCTTAAGATAAAGGGGATTGGCATTACCGATAAGGTGACTGAAGGATGAGAAGGAGAGGTTGGGAGCATCACCGCGTCCGTAAATAAATCCCAGAAAGAGGATTCCAAGGTAAGCCACTGCTATACCGGTGGAACAAACGAATACATACTTCCACGTTGCCTCAAGTGACATCTCGGTACGGTCATGGTAGATGAGCACCGCAACGGCAAGGGTGGTAGCCTCCACGAAAATCCACATTACCGTCATGGTGTTGGCCAGGTAGGCTCCTGCCATGAAAATCATAAGTGCTATCAGCCCGGAGTGATATATATTGTATCTTTTAAGGGTGTCATCACGTGTATAGATAAAGCCATGATAAATTGTGGGCACTGACAGCAGGGTCAGTACTGACAACAGCAGCACTGCCGTACTGTCATAGGTGAACCAGATGAACTCGGTGTTGCCCCTGTTTATCCAGGCGTGAACCGTAAAGGCAATGAGAAGGGCAGAGAACGCAAGGACAAATACCCTTGTCAATCCCCTGTTCCGGGAGAGGAGTGTAACGCCGCTCAGCGCCAGTGACAGTATGAAGAATAGCAACAGCATTATCCTTAATCCTTTAACATCGTCAGTTCATTTGTATGCGGCTTGAGCCGAAGCCCGAAAAAGCCCAGGATCAGGACACCCACGAAGATGTCAAGAAGTATTCCGATGTTGATGAGCATCGGCATCTCATTACCTATGGCCAGTGAAAACAGAAAGACAGCGTTCTCAACCACAAGGAATCCGACAAGGTGCGAAAGAATGAGCTTGTGGGTCACAATCAGCAGCAATCCTGTAAGAAGGCTGAACAGAGCTATTGCCAGGTATATCGGATTGATGAACGGGTTGACAAGTATTACGGAGAGAATGACGCTGATCAGAAGAGCTGCAATGGAATAGAGCAGCAGGTAAAACCCGGGGACAGCCTGCCTGTGTACCTTTGTCACACCTGACTTCCGGATTATCCGGCCCAGCAGGTATGGCAGAAGCATGGTCTTGAAAAGCAGCGTCTCCGCCACAATGAAGAGCAGGTTTGCCAGGATGACCTCCTTAAGTTCAAATATTGCAATGCCGCATAACAGAAGACCCTGCAGCGCTATAAGCCTTACATACGTACTCAGCCTCTCTGCCGAGGCAAAGTAGATGAGAGTCACCGCAAACAGAACTATAAGGTAGTTTACCATTTCCTTTCAGGCCAGTTTTTCAGTCAGTATCAGTATAACCATAAACGCAATAAGCGCTATTGAGGACAAAGTCAGGATGAACTTCGGATTCTTGTTCATCTTATTCCTGGCCCTGAATGATTCCGTAAATCCTATTACGCCGGCAAAGAGAACCTGCACGGCAAAAAAGAGTCCGATCTGCAGAATCACATTCCATCCGGCAGGTACAACGAGATTATATATCAGCGAGCCATAAATGGCAAATTTCAGGTAACCCGCTATATGGATCAGCGCCTTATCAAATCCGCTGTAATCAAGTATCATCACCTCGTGGATCATAGTAAGCTCAAGGTGTGTCTTCGGATCATCAACAGGCAGCCTGCTGTTTTCAATCATTGTAATCTGAACCAGCAGATAAGCCCCTATGATACTATAGATCAATACATAATCATTCCCGGTAATAAAGAAGTGGTTAAATATTACGGAAAATGAGGTGTATCCGGTGAACATTGCAAAGGTTGCCATCAGAATAAAGAAGGCAGGTTCAACAAGCATTGAGAAGAGGGCTTCACGGCTGGCGCCCATCCCTTCAAAGCTGCTTCCGGTATCAAGGGCTGCAATAATTGTAAAGAACTTTCCGAGAGCAAGCAGGTAAGCGAACATGATAAAATCGCCCTCAAAGGAAAGCAATGCCTTCTGCTGCGCAAAGGGCAGAAACAGCATGGCTCCTATGACTGTTGCCAGGGTGATCGACGGAGCTATTTTGAAAATCAGGCCGGTAGTGTCACTGAATACAGTTCCTTTCCTGAGCAGGAGAGCGATATCCTTCCATGGCTGGAATATACCCGGGCCCTTGCGCCCGGAGGCGATGCTCTTCGTCCGGAGGATTACTCCGGGGAAAAAGAGAGCTGCAACCACTATGAGTATAAAACCTGCCATCATCAGATTATTTTGAGTGTTGCCAGTAACAATACAAGCAACATGAAAACAAATGCATAGAGAATATAATGTCTTATCTCACCGGTCTGCATCACGGCTAACCTTTTAAGCAATCCCGTAACCAGGTTAACCGGCCTGTCTACCAGGTGCCGTTTAAATAGGTCATCGCTGTGCGAAAGAAATTTCCTCTTACGGGGGAATATCTCATCCTCTCCTATCTCGTCAATCTCCTTCTTCGTCTGCAGCAATGGCCTGGCAAGGTGGTTGTAGTTGTAAGCGAATGATGTTGCCGTATACTGATGTTTCGCCGTTACGGCGGTATAGCCGCAACCCCAGGTGGGTCCGGTTTCCACCACACGCCGGCTAAGGTGATACCTGCGGTAAAGCAGCAGTGCGGCAACAGTGACTACAAATATTCCTCCTGCCAGGCTGATCTGAGCAAGGTTTGAGGTAAAAGCTCCGATGACCAGTGGTTGTGTGCCCAGGTTCCAAGTCTGGCCAACAATGCCAAAAACCGGCTTCACCACCAGCGGCGAACCAAGCCCGATAAACAGGATCATGGCTGCAGTGGCCAGTTGCGGATAGATCATTGATTTGTCAGCCTCACGGGCATTCCTGGCCTGTTCTGACCTTGGCTCGCCGAGAAAGACGATTCCGAAAGCCTTGGTGAAGCAGAAGATGGCAAGTCCGCCAATGAGTGCCAACGCTGCAATTGACCCCACAATGAGTATTGAGTGGAAGAGACTGGCACCGGGGAGGCTGCCAAACATTCCCATATATATCAGGAACTCAGAGATAAAACCATTGAACGGTGGCAGTCCGCAGATAGCCAGTGACCCGGTAAGAAACAGAATGGCGGTCCATGGCATCCGTTTCATCAGACCTCCCGTTTGCTCCATATTTCGCGTATGGGCAGCAAGGTAAACAGAACCGGCATTAAAGAAGAGCAGTGACTTGAAAAGAGAGTGATTCAGAACGTGGAGAACTCCTCCGGCATAACCAAGCAGGGAAAGAGCATGATTGCCGATTGCCTGGCCGATGACCCCCAGGCCGAGGCCAATTCCTATAATGCCTATGTTCTCAATGCTGTGATAGGCGAGCAGTCTTTTAAGGTCATGCTGGACTATAGCCATCATCACGCCAAGGACTCCTGATATGAGTGATATTATCAGGATAATGACACCCGTAACCAGCAGGTCAGATTGCATTGAAGCCACTACCCTTATAATCCCGTAAATACCCATCTTGATCATCACCCCTGACATCACCCCTGAGATATGTGATGGTGCAGCCGGATGCGCCTCAGGAAGCCAGGTGTGCAGCGGAATGAATCCGGCCTTGATGGCAAAACCGGCAAAGAAGAGCAGGAAAAGCGGAAGGTTTCGGTGTCTGCCAAAATATTCACCGAGTGAGTCAAAGCTCATCTGTCCCGTATCCTTCTGAACAATCAGAAATGCAACAAGAATGAAGAACATGCTCACATGCATCATGATGAGATAGCTGATGCCTGTCTTCAATATACTCCTCTCCTCCGCGTCAAAGATCACGAGGAAAAAGGATGAGAGAGCCATTATCTCCCACACTATCAGGAAAGAGAGCCCGTCACGCACCATCACAACCATGAGCATTGAAATCCACAGCCACAGGTATGAGAAGTAATGAATTGAAAAGCGGAGTGCGTTCATCCGGGCACGGTAAGGCTCAAGATACCCCCTGGAGTAGAGGAACCCGATCAGTACGGTAAAATTGATAACAAGAATAAAAAAGGCGGACAGGCTGTCAATGACCAGTACCATCCTGACACCTGCTTCCGAAGCAAACAAGGGGAATTCATATTCCTGCCCGGTACCTGCAAGCACACCAATGCTCCATGCTGAGGTAAGTGCAATACCTGCCGTCAGGAGGCCCAGGGTGAAGTAATGCTTCAACCATTCAGGCACCGCATAGACCAGCAGTGACAGAACCAGAATGATCAGAAAGGCTGTTGAACCAAACATTAATCCGGCAATTTGCCCGCAAATTTAAAAAATATATTATCCGGTCATACTTTATGCCGCCTTAAGGCAGAATTGACCCGTTATACCTCCAGTTGGCTGCTGTTGCCCCTGATATCTATCACCATTGTATTTCCGCCTGCCGGGATGTTGGGATCAACAGGAACGTTGGCCTTCCATGACCCGCATGTAAAGTCAGGTACATCAATCGATGACGACCTGTTTGCCACCGACCATTCGCTGAGAGGGGTGATAACGCTCCAGAGGGCAGCGTCATATACATCCTGGTCAAGCGGAAGTCCGTTCCGCAGGCAGTCTATAAGCCTCCAGTCCATAATGAAGTCCATCCCGCCGTGACCACCTATTACCTTTGCCATCTCACCCACCCTTTTAACAATCTCAGGTGTATACTGAGCCTCAAGTGCAGCCTGTTCTTCACGCTTCAGCCATGAATGGCCAAGGGCTATCTTTGCCGGTGTCGGCCACTTCTGAGCACATCCTTTGGTGCCGCTGACAAGATGTATCCTTGAATATGGCCTCAGACTCGAAACGTCATGCTGGATCATGATGCTCCTTCCGAGCGCTGTCTTTATCAGGGTTGTGTTCATGTTGCCGCGGTAACTCTTCCCGGCAAAAGGAGCATAAAACTGGTCCTCGCCGGCCAGTTGCTCCACCTCCGGTCCCATGACGAAATCATTTGATGAGAGTGATGTCAGGTATTCCATCCTGTCACCCCTGTTGATATTCATTATCTGACAGACCGGTCCCAGACCATGCGTCGGGTAAAGGTTTCCGTTACGCACATTTTCCTTAAGCCTCCACATGTCGGCATATCCGTTCTTGTTATAGGTGTAGTCCCATCTGAGATCATGGATATAAGCCCCTTCCCCATGCACTATGTCGCCAAAGAGTCCCTGCCGTGCCATGTTAAGTGTCAGCAGCTCGAAAAAATCATAGCAGCAGTTTTCAAGCTGCATGCAGTGTTTTTTTGTCCGCTCAGATACCTCAACAAGCTGCCAGCACTCCTCAACGGTCTTAGCGGCGGGTACTTCCACTGCTACATGCTTGCCTGCCTCCATGGCATAGACAGCCATAGGGGTGTGCCATGCCCAGGGTGTACATATGTAAACAAGGTCAATGTCCGGGTCATCACACAATCCCTTCCAGGCTTCCTCGCTTCCACTGAAGTCCTTTGCCTGCGGCAGTCCGAACTCTGTGAGCATCGCCTGCACCTTTTCAACCCTGTCGGGGTACTTATCGCAGAGCGAAGCTATTTCCACCCCTTCTATATGAGCCATCCGCTCGACGGCACCCGGACCCCTCATCCCGAGACCGATGAACCCTGTCCTTACTTTTTTAAGTGGAGGAGCCGCATAGCCTGACATGTTGAAGCTCTGGTTGTGTACGGCCATTACTGCCGCCCTGATCTCTGCCATGGCCTCGGTTGACTTTTCGCGACGGACACATGAGGCTGCACTGACAGCCGTCAGGGTGCCTGCTCCGGCAACTGTGGCAGTGCGGAGAAAATTCCTTCTGTTGATTTTCATGGTTTGTAGGGTAAGTTTCGAATAGTATTATGTATGCAATATACAAAGTTTACTATTATAATATAATGCACGTGATTGATTGTAATATGACCTTTAGGGTGCGTCCGGACCGGGCGCAGGGGAATTGCCCGGCCAGACATTGATCAGTGACCCTCATGTTCTTTCAAACGCATTGGCTTCACCTTCATGTTATAATGGCCTGAAATCTGTCAGTGAGCTTCCTGTTCCGGCGGTCTCCTTCTCTTCCTGATCAAATCACCTGACACAGAGCCGACCAGATAACCAAGCACCGCAGCCCACGGTATCATCAGGTACCAGTTCGACTTGATGGTACATGTTCCGGATACGCATCCGACATATTTCCAGTACAGAAATCCTCCTATTGCCCCTGCAACCGTGCAGATTATTTCCGGAAGATATTTTCTGAGAAAATCCTTTTTCATTTTATGTTGTTTTCTTTAATAACCCTTCCGAAGAGGTCTTGTTCAGCTGTTTGTTCCTTTTCCCAGTTAAGCTCTTCTGCAGCACTGTGTGCATTGACCTTCAGTTCTGAAAGCAACTGCCTGTCATCCCTGAGTAATGAAAGTGCGCAGGCAATTGCCCCGGGCGTCATTTCATCAAGCACGAGGCCACATCTGTACTTCGCTATTATTGCTGACACTTCAGGCAGCGGGGAAACGATCACAGGTACCCCTGCACCTATGGTATCAAATAGTTTATTGGGGAGACTGAAGCGCTGATTGATACAGGTGTCTGCGTCAATCGATAAGCCTGCATCACAGCACTTTATATAACCGATCATCTCTTCCCATTTCATTCTTGGCAGGAAGATGATCTTGTGATCAATGCGCTGTTTTTCTACCTGTTGCCTGGCCTCGTCAATTCTTTTACCGATGCCAATGACAACAAGCTTCACATTTTCAAGCAGCGTCATTGCTTCAAGCAGTTCTGACACACCCCTGCCAGGATTATCACCTGAGCCATCCTGAAATACCACAAGCAGATCATCTGCCGCTGCAGTCAGATGGCTGCGCTGGTATGGCGGGATATTGAATGCGGGCATGGGAAGGTTTCTGACAACAACCGGTTCACATCCGTACTCCTGCCTGTAAATTTTTGCAATTGAATCAGATACCGTCATCATGTAACGTATCCCGGGCAGCAGGCTGCGCTCAGCTCTCTTCCAAAGAGAGCGTTTGAATCTCCTCTCAGTGAGGCTGTATTGCCCGGTAAAATATTCATGTGCATCGTAAACAAGAGCTTTCCTGTTTAAACGTGAAACCATATAACATGGAATCAGTGTGTCAAGATCATTGGCAATATATATATCTGCTTTCCTCAACCGTAACAGCCTGAACAATAACGCTATATTGAACCATAAATACATCATCGGACCCTTCCTGAAAGGCACCCTGAGCACTGACACGGTTGCCGAAGGAAGAGAGAGAGGCAAAGTGTTTGGGTTATGCCTCCCGATGAGCGTCACGCTGAAGCCCATCGCTGAAAGCAGAGCTGAATGCTTCTGAACCCTCATATCCGTTGACAGATCACTGATAACTGCAATTATTACCCTCATAATCTGCCTATTACACAAAATAACATTTATACTATTGCTGTTAAAACCGGCATAAGATACAAAGAAAATTATAGCTATTTTTGCATATTGTATTAATGCTTAATGGAGAGCGCTTCCAGCAAAAGAATAGTCCATCTTGTGAGTTTCAACATCCCTTACCCTCCTGATTACGGAGGCATAATGGATGTTTTCTACAAGATTTCTGCCCTTAAGAGGCAGGATGTAGGAGTAATACTCCACTGTTTCAGCTATGGGCGCGGCCGTTCAAGAACGCTTGAACGCGAATGTCTGAAGGTACATTACTACAGGAGAGAGCTGAATCTCTTTCATATCTTTCGCAAAGAGCCGTTCATTGTTGTATCACGCAGGAACGAGATGCTCCTCAGGAACCTCCTGACTGACATCCACCCGATAATTTTCGAAGGGCTGCATACCACCTGGTTCCTGTGTCACAAGGCATTGGAAGGAAGGATCAAAATGGTGCGGACACATAACATTGAGCATGTCTACTACCGCAACCTGGCCCTGAATGAGAACAATCCCCTGAGGAGACTCTATTTCAACACTGAAGCCAGGAAGCTTGAGCGGTACGAACCGAAGCTTGCAGGGGCAAACTCCCTGCTCTCGATCTCTCCGGGCGACACAGAGTATTTCAGGTCAAAGTATGGCAATGCCGTTTTTGTCGGTCCATTCCATCCGGCAGAGGTATCATTTCCTGACAACGGCAGGGGTGATTATGTACTGATGCATGGCGATTTCTCCACTGCCGAGAATAATGCAGCTGCACTCCATATCCTTAAGGAGGTGGTGTCTCACTGGAAATACCGGACTGTCATTGCGGGCAAGAGGCCGTCGGCAGAACTGTCGGATGCCGCCTCTTCGCTCAGGCATGTAAAACTGGTTCCAAACCCTTCAATGACACAGATGAATGAACTGATCGCAAATGCCCAGGTATGCCTGCTAAATGCCTCCAACCCTACCGGCATGAAACTGAAGCTCATCAATGCGCTCACTTTTGGCCGTCATGTTGTAGCCTCACCAGCAATTGTATCAGGGACAGGACTTGAAGAACTCTGCCACGAGGCCATTAGTCCCGGGGAGTGGATCAGCCTTACCGACAGTCTGATGAAAGAGGATTTTACCAGTGACATGAGAGCCCGACGCAATCTCCTTCTGAAGGAAATAGCTGACAATGATAACAATGCGAAAAGAATAGTGGAGGCAATAAAAAGTTACATTCCTGAATTTTAGGGGCAATTTTCCAAACCGTGTTTCAGGCTTGGTTTTGAAAATTCCAAAGACTCACAGATTTGGAAATTTGCTATGGAGAATGGATATGCCATTGTAACCTTCGACAGCGATTGTTATGGTCTTGGACTTCTCAAAGGGGCTTCACCCAAGGTAATATGGTTGAGATTTCGTATCTAACTACAAGGGCTTATTCCGTTTTCACCGTGCCTTCTTCCTGTTTGTTTTTCCGGGCACTCTCTGAGTGATGTTGCCAGTCATCCGGCCGGTCATCCGGCCACAGTAACAACCGTCTCCCTACTTGTATATCCTTCTCCGGTTTAGTTCACGCCAGTAGGCAACGGCATACCTGTTGTGCTCCGCCAGCGTTCTGCTAAAATGGTGATAACCTGATCCGTCATACTTCGCAACAAAGAAGAGATACTCATGCTTTTCCGCATTCAAAACGGCATCGAGGCCTGAGCGTGACGGACATCGTATTGGTCCTGGCGGCAGACCGGCAAACTTATATGTGTTATAGGGTGAGTCAACTGCCACGTGCTTGTTGAGAACACGTCTCAGGGTGAAGTCGTTGACTGCAAACTTCACTGTGGGATCAGCCTGAAGCGGCATCCCGAGGCGGAGCCTGTTGATATATACTCCGGCAATACGCGGCTTTTCATCCTCTCTCGAGGCTTCCTCGTCAACGATGGAGGCCAGGACAGAGACCTCCGGCGGAGTAAGCCCCTGCGCTTCAGCCTTCGCAGTCCGGTCATCATTCCAATAATCACGGTACTCCTTCAGCATGCGCCGGTAAAAACCACGAGGATCAACTGTCCAGTACAATTCGTAGGTATCAGGAATGAAAACTGCTATCACTGTTTCAGTGTTATACCCGTCAGCTGAGTAATTGGATTCATCATGGAAGAATTCCGACAGGGATGCTGAATCTGCCTCTATCTGCCCTCCTGTTTTACCTGCAAGCTCATCTAGTGTTCTTATATTGTTGAACGTGACGTTTACCGGGGCCTGTCGGCCCGAGCGCAGCATGTTGACAAGACTGTTGTTGCTCATTCCGGGCTCAATGATATATGAACCAGGTTTGACTGTTTTTCCGAAAGACTTCAGCCGGGAGGTGATTATGAAGCTTTCCCTGCTCCGCAGGAGATCAGCACTCTCGAGTGTATCATTCAGAGCACTGAAATCTGACCCCGTGGGAAGATATATTCTAACCGGCTCATCATTCTTCACATTCTCCCTGAGCACTATAATCCACAAAAGCAGTACCAGCAGAAATCCGGCAGCAAGGAGAGTGTAAAAAAGTGGCAGAAGTATCTTTTTCATCAGGTGCTAATTTAATTGAGAGTACAGAATATTGAAAGTTGTTTTACCTGTCAGAAGGTTGATATTTGGTGTGAATTCAATAGAGAGGACCGAATATCCGTGCCAGTGACTCCCTGTATCTCTCTCTCCTTTTTCGTTTTACCCACTCCTGCATGGTTACCTCTACACAGTTCTTAAGGTCCTCGGCAAAGAGCACCCCAAGACGCAGCGCAAAATCCTCATCATAAATCAGGGCAGTAACCTCGAAGTCAAGGTCAAAACTGCGGACATCAACGTTGGGAGACCCTACTGAGGAAAAGATGCTGTCAACCAGCAGGTATTTGGAATGTATGAATCCGTTACGATACAGGAAGATCCTCACACCTGCCTCGAGCAGCTCCATGATATAGGAACGGGTGTTCCAGTTCGCAATAACAGAATCTGAGTATTCAGGAAAAATCATTCTCACATCAACGCCGCTCAGGGCAGAGGTCTTCAGTGCTGTCAGCAGGCTCTCGTCAGGGCTGAAGTAGGGTGATGTCAGATATATTGACGATTTTGCCGTAGCGATTGCCGAAAAGTAAACCTGCATTATCGTGGCCCAGTCAGTGTCAGGTCCGCTGGAGGCAACCTGAACCAGGCACCTGTTACCGGTATGGACGACATGCTCGAGTGAACCGTCAGGTGGCAGTTCTTCACCACTCACAAAATCCCAGTCGGCCAGGAAAACCCTGTCAAGAGCCGCAACGGCTTCACCCTCAAGCCTGAGATGGGTATCAACCCAGGGGCCCAGATCCGGCAGTCCGTGCAGGTACTTGTCTGCTATATTCAATCCGCCTACAAAGCCAACCTTTCCGTCAACCACCAGTATTTTCCTGTGATTCCGGTAGTTGATCTTGCTTGAGAAACTGGGAAAACGAACCGGAAGGAACGAATATATCTGCACGCCGGCTTCACGCATCATATTTATATACGGTTTGCGGATGTTCCAGCTTCCGACATCGTCATAGATGACCCTGACCTTTACCCCTTCCCTTGCCTTGCGCATCATCAGCTCACTGAATTCCATCCCGATGTTATCCGGTTCAATGCGGTAGAACTCAAGATGAATAAAGCTGGTGGCCGAAGCCAGGGCATCAAGCATTGAAGGAAACGCCTGGCTGCCGTTTACCAGGAGGTCTATCTTGTTGTCAAGGGTAAGCAGAGATCTGTTGTTCTTGAGCATCAGGTGCATGAGATGACTCTTTGACCTGATGGCATCACTCTCGCCGGCCAGTACCGATGAAAGCAGCCTGGCCTGGCGGTCAGCATGACCAATCAGTCTGGCGCTGTCAGCCATGCTCTTCCGGGTATAAATCTTTTGTTTGCGGTAATTCCTGCCGAAAAAGAAATAGAGGATGACTCCAATCACGGGAACAAACAGGATCACCAGCAGCCATGAAAGGGTCTTGAGAGGATTACGGTTCTCAAAGACGATCATCAGACAGATGACAAATACAGCTATCAGATAGATAACTGTAAGGAGGTTTTTAATGATATAGATGGTATTTCCTGCCAGGATCATCTTGGTTTCGTTCACATACTACCGTAAATATAAAAAAAGAACTCTTCCTGCAAACTGCGGAAGAGCTCTTTTGTATGTCACGAATATCAGAATATCAGTCCCACGTGCAGAAGCAATGCTCCTGTACGGTCATCAAGCTGGTAGGTATGGCTTCCGATTTTTATCTCGTCACCAAATTGGTTGAGGTTCCCTTCATACCTCAGGTCCAGGGTGAGCTTATTTAAAATATCAAATCCAAGGCCTGCCTGGTATCCGAAGGTTGCCCTCTTGTAGGTTGCTCCCTGTATCACCTCCTTCGGGTCAGATATCATAACTGAAGCTGCAGGTCCGGCATTCAGTCTCAGCGGTCCAATTTTTACCCCGAGAAGAAGTGGAATATTCAGTTTATTGAATTTCTGGTTGTAGATCACTGCAGTGCCGCCGGCTTCAACATCCTCATACGATACTGAGTTGGTAGCTGTGGCAAAAAGCAGTTCGGGCTGAATATAGAATCCTGAAAAGGTTGCTCTCATGAATACTCCCCCCTGGAGTCCCCATTCAGCATCCTTCGCATTTTGTAGAATCACCTCGCAATCGGTACCTTTAATGGTCTGATCGGTAAAGGTGAAGTCAGTGCTTGCCCCGGCCTTGAGACCGAATTTTACCTGTGAAAACAACGGAGCGGCAAGAACCAGTGCAAGAATAATAACAATAAACTTTTTCATCTCTATCAGTTTTGGTTAATTTGACAATAGTTGTTGTTCTGATAAACGCAAGATTCAGGCCAAAGGTTGCACAGGATGCCGGAAAAGAGTCTGTTTTTTTACTTTTTTGCCAGCTCCGAGAATATAACTGACTTCATTTTATCAAACTCTTCACGCTCAAAAAGGCGGGTAAGAAAGATTATCCTGCCGTAAACTGAAGCATCACCACCTTCCCCTTCAGGTCAGACAGCTTATAGCTCTTCCCGCCAACTTCTTTAACCGTAAAATCAGGCGCACTGTCACCCACTTTTACAAGATAGTTGTGCTCATAAACTTTCTGCCCGTGCATCGCCGGTAAAACCAGCAGCATCATGACAATAACCATAGAAATTTTCCTTGCCATATGAATATATTTTAAGTTTTAGAGAATCAGCAGTATGGATGGAATATGAAAAAGTAATATTTCATGCTCGTAATCAAAAGGCAATAATTGCGGGTTTCACCCCTGGTTGTGATTGTTGGATCATGTGGGGATTCATAGTATCCTTCATCAGGAGTTCAAAAGTAACATTTTCACATGTTCCCGAGCCTGATCCCGATGGTGTTTTCCGGCACTTTTTTTATTCAGACCTGTCTCATGTTCATTGATCATCCTGATTATCCTGATCTTCCTGCTCTTCCGGAACCAGGTCAAGATAGCTGCTGCTCTTCTGAAGCTCCAGATAACCCTTGCCAGATACCCTGAAGCCATATTCAAAACAGAAAGACCAGCGTAAACCATCACTTGTTTCGACAAGATGTGTAAAGAAGGTAAAATTGTAGCCCTGGGCTATAAGTGCATCACGGTGAATATGGTGATGACCGTCCCCGAAAAGGTCAGAAAGGATTCTCCTGTTACGCCTGAGTTGCGCATGAACATTGCGCACATAGTTGTTCTGATCACGGTTAAGACGATTGTTGTAGTTGTTCCGGCACTGGTCAGAACAGAATTTCTTATCTGACCGTCCGAGGAGCCTGGCTCCGCAGTCGAGACATAACCTTTCCACAGCAAGATATTTTTATAAAGATAAAAAAAATCATGGAACAGGCATAAGGAAAACCGTATATCATTCTGATTAATATTCAGTAACCCGTTTACAAACGGATATAAACGACTGCTAAACGTATAGAAGTGGTTAACAACCGAATCAATTTCCGGCGAGGGTGCACATTTGTATCGACAACAGCATTATTAACCAAAAACGAATGTCATGAATGCATTAAGAAACAAAGTTCAGCTGATCGGTCGCCTGGGACAGGACCCGGAATTCAGAACGCTTGAGGGAGGAAAGAAGGTTGCCCGCTTCAACCTTGCAACCAATGAGAGCTACAAAAACTCGGAAGGTGCAAGGATCGACGAGACCACCTGGCACAGTATCGTGGTATGGAACGGTCTTGCCGAACTCACCTCGAAGTATCTCACAAAGGGTAAGGAAGTATGCATCGAGGGGCGCATAAGCTATCGCTCCTATACTGACAAAAACGGAATCCAGAGGAACGTTACGGAAATCGTGGCCTCAGACATGGTAATGCTTGGCTCCGGATCCAGACCGAGAAACATGATCAATGATGAACCCGTGGTGGATGTTGCCGGTGATCCGTCAGCAGGGATGGCTGATGAACCGGCTGAGGCCGGTGCTTCCACCCGCCGGAGTGGCAGAGCCAGGGAGAAGTGAATCAGGCACTTCGCTGAGGGTGTCTCGCTGGCAGGCTCCGGCATAGCGCCGGGGCCTGTTTGCTGCGCCGCCTTTCCTCTCCTCAGGCAGTCAGACCTGTTACCTGGCCGCTGCCGCATCCCTCCCGGCACGCAGCGCCTTCAGATTGACCTCAACGACCTCTTCTCCCTTGCGGCTGAACATCTTCCTGACCGCATCCTCAAGCGCACTGAAGGGCATCGATATGAATGACGAAGCAGCACCCAGTATGACCATGTTTCCCGACCGGGTTGACCCCAGGTCACGTGCAATGCTGTCTGCATCAAGCACAATGGTGTTTCCCGCCTTGTCCAGTTCAGCCAGCACCTCTCCCGCCTCCGGGTAATTGGAGATATTCACAAAGGGGACTGAATTGGTTACCAGCCATCCGTTCTCTGAGAGCCATGGCAGGTAGCGAAGTGCCTCCATAGGCTCCACACTTATTATCAGATCTGCACCTCCGTGCGGTATGAGATCTGAAAAGATCTCACTGTCAGAGAGACGCAGGTGCGACTGCACGTCACCCCCGCGTTGACTCATGCCATGAACCTCTGCCTGTTTAAGAAAGAGATTCTGTTCAACAGCTGCAAGCCCTATCGTGGCTGCAATTGAGAGAATACCTTGTCCTCCCACTCCTGCTAGTATAATATCACATTTCATATCATTCCTTTGATTTGTCTTTCTCAGCCGCCCTGGCTTTTTTGCTACGTGATGCCGTCTGAATGCACTCCCGTCTTGCCAGTATCACCGAGATACCGTGATAATTGAGTTCATTGCGGATAACGGCTTTGTTCTCCTCATGATTCTTTCTCAGAGGCACTATCACCTTCAGATGATCAGGATCAACACCCAGTCCCAGACAGATGTTCTCCAGTCTGTCAGTGGCCTGTGATTTCTGCCCCCCGGTCATCCCGGTAGTGTAGTTGTCAGAAATAATCACTGTTATCGGTGAGTTCTTGATCACCGCATCAAGCAGTCCTGTCATGCCTGAATGGGTGAAGGTAGAGTCACCTATCACTGCCACTGCCGGAAACAGGCCGGCATCTGCAGCTCCGATGGCCATTGTCACCGAGGCTCCCATATCAACACATGAATTGACTATGTTGTACGGTGGCAGGGCGCCGAGGGTATAACAGCCGATATCTGCAAAAACGCGTCCCTGTCCGGCTTCAGCCATCACCTCCGTAAGCGCCTGGTACATGTCGGCATGTCCGCACCCCTTGCAAAACGACGGGGGACGCTGACGCACCAGCAGGGGGACTTCCCTGCCCTGACCGGCTTTGAGACCCAAAGCAGTGGCAACAATCGAAGGATTCAGCTCCCCGTCACGGGGTACCGTGCCATCCATCCTGCCCAGAACTTTAACGTCACGATCAAGAAGACCCCTTAGTTGCTCCTCTATTATCGGATAACCCTCCTCCAGCACAAGAACCCTGTCGCAATTATCCACCAGCGCTGCAACCTTTTCCCTGTTGAGCGGATAAGCACCCACTGAAAGAACGTGATAATCACCTGCCCTGTCAGCAATGTTTTCCATCAGGTAATTGTAAGCAATCCCGCAGGCAATGACCCCGGTGCCCCTGCCGTTGCCGGTTTTCAGCCTGTTAAGACCGTCAACAGCATCGTCAGTGTACAGTTTCTCATATGCCTCTGCAAGAGCCCTGTACTGCCTCCTGGCTATCGCGGGAAGAAGTATAAACCGACGAGGATCTGAAGGCATTGAAACACTGCTCTGAGCAATCCTATCCCTCCGTGCAACAGATGATCTTGAATGTGCCAGCCTGGTTGTGATCCTGAACAACACAGGAAGCCTGTACCTCTCTGACAGGGCAAAGGCTTCAAAGATCATGTCATAGGCCTCCTGCTGGTTACGCGGTTCCATTACCGGCACCATGGCAAACCTGCCATAAAAGCGTGAGTCCTGCTCATTCTGGGATGAATGCATTGAGGGATCATCAGCAGAAACAACCACCAGCCCTCCGTTGACTCCCGTCACCGCCGAGTTGATGAATGCGTCTGCTGCAACATTCAAACCCACATGCTTCATTGCAACCATTGCCCTCTTGCCGGCATATGACATGCCCAGGGCAGCCTCCATGGCTGTCTTCTCATTTGATGACCATTCACGGTGAACACCGTCTGCCGCAGCCTGCGGCGAAGCCTGGATGTACTCCATAATCTCAGTTGACGGAGTACCAGGATAAGCATACATTCCGCTCAGTCCCGCATCCAGAGCAGCCTGCGCAATGGCCTCATCTCCAAGCAATAAGAGTTTATGCATAATTATTTAGCTTTAGTTAGTTCACAATTACGGTGACAATAAAGATGATTAAAGTTATGTTAAAATCAAGTAGCAAATGTCATTATTGTTTACTTTACGTCATAAAATTATCAGTCTTTGAAGAAGCTTTTTGTGATTTGTATCATGCTGTTGTTCTCTTTCCCGCGGCTGGGTGCCCAGGGCGGTGAGAGACTATATATACAGATAGACGGCATGACAGCAGATGAAAGTGGATTCATTGTTCGTGATGTAAGTATATATTCAACGCACCTGCGCCGGGGAGCTGCAAGTGATCACAGGGGTATCTTCTCTATAATAAGCACTCCCGGTGATACTGTATTCTTCAGTTGCATAGGCTATAAACCGACACTGCTGACCATCCCCGTAACTGCCACAGGCGATCATTACACAACAGATGTGATGATGGTCACCGATACAATCCAGATCGGAGAGGTACTTGTTCTTCCATGGAAGACCTATTCGGAATTCAAGAGGGCTGTTCTCGAAAATAAACCCAAGGACCCCCTGATGGAAAACCTGGAATATAACCTTGCAATGGTCCAGCAGCAGATATGGAGTGACACGCGTCCCACACCCGGTGAAGCATACCACTACACCATGCAGCGGATGTCTGACGAGCTCTACACCAGAGGCCAGCTTCCCGGCAACAACCTGCTCAATCCATTAGCCTGGCAGAAATTTGTCCAGGGAGTTAAAAGCGGAATGCTGAAGAATGAACCCTCAAAGGAGGTCAGGGTTAAGAAGCAAAAGAGCCGCAAGAAAAAAAGGAGAGACTGATGGTCAGGTCTTCAGCCATAAGAGTGCTTACAGCTTCCATACTTCTGTCAGTTATCTCCGCCGGCTTCCTCAACGGACAGATGAAAGTCATCTCCGGTATTGTCACAGATACCACCGGGGTGGGGGTGGCAGGTGCTACGGTGTTCATTCCTTCCGTTGAAAGGGGAACATTGTGCGGAAATGACGGTTCATTCAGGCTTGCCTTCACTCCCGGTGAATCCGGGGAGTTTATGGTCATCTTCTCATGTGTCGGATACAATACTGACACTGTCACCCTGAAAGCAAGCGGAGCTCTTGATGGTATCCGTGTGGCTCTCATCCCTGCAACGACAATCATCGATGGTGTAGAGGTAAGAGCCAGGCGCCCTGACAACATCACCGTGATAAGCATACCAGCGGTAGCAGGTGCAGTTATACCATCGGTAAGCGGAGGTGTGGAGGCAGCGGTTGCCACACTCCCGGGAGTCAGCACTTTCAGTGAGTTGAGCTCAGGCTATTCAGTCAGGGGTGGCAGTTACGACGAGAACCTCGTCTACCTTAACGGCGTTGAGGTTTACCGCCCGTATCTCCTCCGTACAGGCCAGCAGGAAGGGCTCAGCAGGATCAATCCCGATCTGACCGCCTCAGTAAACTTTTCCCCGGGAGGATTCAGCGCTGCCTACGGTGACCGTATGGCATCAGTGCTTGACATAACTTACCGGGAGCCCGAATACCGTGAGGGATCGGTCTCGCTGAGCCTGCTCACCTCATCGGTACATGCCGGGGCTCACAGTGATGACAACAGGTTCTGGTTCATCGCCGGAGCCCGCTACCGGTCAAATGCCATCCTGCTGGGCGGCCTTGACACCCGCGGCGCCTATCGTCCCCACTTTGCAGATATACAGGCTATCGGAGGATTCCGGCCTGACGGCCGAACAGGAATCACCCTGACTCTATGGGGCTCAATGAACCGTTATACATTCCTCCCGAGAAGCCAGACAACTACCTTCGGCACTTTTGAGAATGCCTACCGTCTGTATGCCTTCTTCGAAGGTGGTGAACGCGACAGATACTATAGCGGAGGCGGAGCGCTCACGCTTGAGCGGAAACACACTGACCGCCACTCTTCAAAGCTGATCATCTCAACCAACCTTGCTGATGAGTATGAGAACCATGACATACGGGGTGCATACAGCCTTTCGGCCCTTGACAGGAATTTGGGAAGTGAAAACAATCCGGATACTCTTCTCAATGCAGGTGCCGGCAGTTGGTTATCACACGCCCGCAACTCCTTCAGGAGTCTCATCTCAGGAGTTTCATACCGCGGCTCACTCTCTTCAGGGAGAAATGGCCTTGAGTGGGGTCTTGCCGTCAGGCATCGCAGCTATGACTCTTTCCGGAATGAGTGGCTCAGGGTTGACTCTGCCGGTTATACACAAGGCCAGCAAGGTGACTGGCTGGCTCTTACTACCCGCACTTTACTCGGCAATGAGACCCGCAGTTTCACCAGTGAAGGGTGGCTCATCAGCCGCAGGCACTTCACGGTTGCCGGGCGGGCGTGTGACCTCAACGCCGGGATAAGAGTCTCATATGATACATACTGTTCCGAAATGCTTGTCTCACCACGCGTATCACTGCGCAGTAAGATTACCCGGCAAGTTTCACTCTATTGTGCTGCAGGCGCATACCACCAGCCTCCCGAAGTCAGGGAACTGATCAGTGAAGATGGTGAAGGCGGTTCTGACCCAAAGGCACAGCGTTCTTATCACCTGACAGCCGGAGTACACTATGACTTCATGGCCTGGGACAGACCATTCAGGTTCACCGCGGAAGCCTATGGCAAACTGTTTGACAGGCTTATTCCATACAAGACAGATAATGTCAGGCTGATATACTACGGCGGCAATATTGCCGAAGGATACTCCGCAGGAATTGACATGCGTGTCAATGGTGAATTTGTGCCCGGAGTTGAATCATGGTTCAGCATGTCACTGATGAAGTCCGAAATGCAGATACCCGGGCTCTCTACCGGCTGGTACCCGGCTCCGTTCGACCAGAGGATACACTTCAGCATCTTCTTCCAGGATTACCTCCCGGGGCATCCTGACTTCAGGGCACATATCAACGTTGCCTTCGGAACCGGAATACCGACCTCTCCTCCGGATCATGAACAGTGGGATATATGGTTCAGAATGCCTCCCTACAGGCGTATAGATATCGGCTTTTCGAAAGTCCTTCTGGGCGCCGGCAGAGCCAACAGGGATTCTTTCATGAAAGAACTGGTGGCTGGCATTGAGATATTCAACCTTTCCGATATAAGGAACACAATTTCATATACATGGATAAGGACTGTCAGAAACAGTCAGGGAGAGACGCGGGAATATGCCGTTCCGAACTATCTCACAAGAAGAAGTCTGAATCTGAAACTGACTGCACATTTCTGACGTATAAAGAGGTCAGCGTGACTTTTTTACTAATTTCGTACCCTGATGAGCAGGTTTGAGATCATATTTACGGCAGTGATGGCTACAATCATAATACACCTGACTGTAGCTGTGATCTTTGTGTCTGTAAAGATCTCTGCACTCAAGCGCGAGATAGCCGCCGAGATCATACTGTCAATAGATGAGGAGATGCCGGATGAAGATATGGAGAAGGCGCTTGAACTTGCGAAGAGCGACCAGTTCCAGGGCATAAGCCCGGAGGAGATGGTGAACATAATCAAGAATATTGCAGACAAGCCGCTTGACCTTGATCCCAAAGAGTATGAGGAGATGGTCAGGGAGGAGATGGTCAGGAGCGGTCTTCTGAACGAAAGGAACCTCATTGACCAGCAAAAGATGGCTGAGGAGGCAGGGATCGAAGATATTATTGCCACGCCAGAGGAGGTAAAGCCCCAGGTTACCGAGAAGAAGGAGAAACCTCAGGAAAAGGGAACTTTCCGTGGCCCCACAAGGATTTTTTATGATCTTGCCGGCCGCCACCATGTCTACCTCCCTATACCCATCTATAAGTGCGAGGGCGCAGGTCAGGTAATGCTCGCCATTGTGGTTGACCGCAGCGGTAATGTACTCAGGGCCGAGCTCGCATCAAAGCTTTCCACCACCAGGGATCAGTGCCTCACCGAGACTGCCGTGGAGCATGCACTCAAAACAAAGTTCAACGCTGACCAGAGCGCTCCCGAAAAGCAGGGAGGCTATCTCACCTTCGTGTTTGTATCACAGAATTAATCTGATCAGAAAAGCCTTCCCTGTACCGGATAACTGAAAGGCATGATAAGTTCCGGCCTGTTTCTGTCAGCCCTTGTGTTGGTTATCAGGGGGCTGACTGTATGGGCTGAGAGCGTATCCGTGGCCACGGGCTCCATGAGCGCTGCCAGTGTCCTTTCATCCGCCCCTTCACTGAGCCACATCCGCTCCGCTGAAGCGGGAAGGATAACCGGCATCCTCTTTTTTGAATTGTGAATCTCTTCCATGAGCTCATTGGCACGGGTGGTTACAACGGAAAATGTATTCAGGGTCATTCCGCCCTTCATGCTCCATGAGTCCCAGATACCTGCCAGTGAGAAAATAGTCTCTCCCTTAAGGGTTATATACCACGGTATCTTTCTGCCGCCGTGATGTTGCCATTCAAAGAATCCGCATACCGGAACGAGACAGCGGCGCGATGCATACGAATCCCTGAAAGCAGGCTTGGAGGAGATTGTCTCGGAACGGGCATTGAATGTTTTGAGCATAATCTCATTGGCTTCACCCTCATCTGTAACCCATGATGGTATGAGTCCCCACCTGAAAAGCCTGATCACGGCGCCCCGGTCAGAACAGACCACAGGCATTGAAGGGAGGCTGTAGGCATGGTAGTAGTAACTCGGCCTGTACTTGTCGTGGTCTATGAGTTCACTGCCATACCGTGCTTCGAGCTCTTCCCTGACGATATTGACATTAACGGTAAAGCACATCGTTGTGTTGATTCCTGATCAGGGTTCAGAGACCTTTGCAAATTTCAGCTGTACCGGTGTATAATAGCTGAACAGGTCAGTTTCAGGCCACTGTTTGACCCTCAGCAGGAATTTAGCCATCATCTGGTCTATGTCGCCTGTCAGCTCGGGACCGTTCCATCCGCTGCTGTTCATAAGCACCACCCATGCGGTACCGTCAGGCATCCTCTTCATCATTGCCGAGGTGCCGGAGAATGATCCGGTACGCCACCACACACCGTTGGAGAGTGTGGTTCTCCAGCCTACAGGGGCGTATCCGATTTTTGCATCCGTCATGAACTCTATGCTTCCCTGCGAGAGGATGTCTTTCGGGTATTCAAAGCCATCTATAGCAAGGAGCAGTCTCATAAGATCAGGTGCTGTGGCCACCCATGCACCGGCTGCACCGAGAGTCTCTATGTCATTTCCTCCCCTGCTGGCCGGTACCATCTCGCCAGTCCCGTATATCGAAGGCCTGAGGGGCGCATTCTCTACATCATAGTAGGAGACTTCAAGAGGCAGAGCATTCTCAGGCAGGTTTTTCCCGAGTGCCATGTCGTAAATACCCAGTGGTTCAAGCACCTGCTTCCTGCAATAGGATTCATAATCCATGCCCGAGGCCTCTTCGATAACGAGCCCCAGGATGGCATATCCGAGATTGCTGTATGACTGTCCTGCCCCGGGAGTGAAATGCAGTTTTTTTGTCAGTGCGAACCTTATTATGGTCCTGAGATCCACAGGCATCGGCACATTAAGCGTGCGGGATATTACCTCAGGCATAAACATATGATCACCATACCGTTGTGACCACCCTCCTTTGTGAGTAAGAAGATGTCCGACAGTGATGTCAAATGCACGTTTGTCCCTGGGATGGGCAAAAATAGTGTCATCAAGTATTGCACCGGGACCGAACACCTTTTCGTACACTGAAAGTTTGCCCTCCTCCTGCAGTTTCATGATTGCCACCGCGGTTACCAGTTTGGAGACGCTGGCAATACGAAAACGGTGATATGGCTCTACAGGAATTGAATCTTCCAGTGAAGCGTAGCCAAAACCCCGGGCATACAGCAGCTTACCCTCCTTTGCCACAGCAACCGATGCACCCTTTATGTCCCAGGTCTTCATGAACCATTCCACCCCTGCTTCCGCTTTTACAAACATGTCATTATCAGACAGGGAGTTATTTATCCTGAGATTAACAGGGACATATTGGCCGTCAATCATTTTCACCCGTTCCGTACCAACCTTCGGTGCAAAGATAAAGAGCACCAAAAAGACTATTAAAAGAAGTCGCATTGGTTTTACAGGCAGAGTCATAAGAATGAAGGTCTCAAAAAACTGCGACAAAAATAGGCTATTATCCTGCTTTTAACCCCTACGGGAGGCATTTTTTTTAACCAGGAGAAAAAAATATCAACAAAATTGGACGGGTCATAAACTGAGACTAAATTTGTATGCATGAGGCATTCCTTAAGAAAGTTAATATTTCCGGCTTTTTTGCTGATCTGCTTTTTAGACCTGAGTGGCCAGACTGATAGTCTGGAAACTGAGTTGATAATGGGAAGGATCAGGGAAATCCTGGAGGTTTACAATGATCGAACGGTATATGTTGACACCTCTGAATATGTTCATGGGTTTGAAGGTGCAGATGATATAAACCTGCAGACTGCTGCATCGACGGGTGCCTGCAGTGAGATCATACGCCTGGTGTCAAGAGGTGCAGATGTAAATACTCACTTCGGGTTTATTGCCACTCCTCTCCACTACGCGGTCAACTCGGGAAAATGGGAGGCCGTGGAGATACTGCTGCTTCTTGGAGCCAAACCGGATGCAAAGGATACCTACGGAAACACACCGCTTATTGTAGCTGTAAGGGCTGATCAACAGGATATTGCCGAAAAACTCATCCGGTATGGTGCTTCGATCAACAATGCAGACAGGCAACGCTCTTCGCCATTGCACCATTCTACAGTGTTTCAGAACTTTTCCATGACAGACATGCTTCTTTATTACGACTCTCCCACTGAGCTGTTTGACATGGAAGGTAATACTCCCCTGATGCTCGGAGTATGTTTTGGCTACCATGAAATCGCTGACCTTCTGCTGCAATCAGGCGCAGATCCGAATGCTGCCGACAGCCGGGGTTTTACGCCGCTGATGGCAGCAAGCCAGGACGGAGACACACTTATGATGAGCATACTTGCAGAGGCGGGGGCCAACCTGTATGCCCTGAACAATGACGGAATTGATGCCCTCGGCTGCGCAGTGATAGGATCACAGAAAGAGGCTGCAGAATTTCTGCTCAGGCATGGCAATCGCTGGGACCACACCAACGGCACGATTGGTGACCCCGTGAAACTGGCAAACGCTTGTGGTGAGTCACATATTCTGAAGCTGATGAATGACCACGGGCTGAAGTCAAAGCGGGTGTTTAACTTCAACCAGCTTTCATTTTCAGCCGGAGTATGGTATACCCCACATTACAAGCTTGCCGGAGGGTCACTCTCTGTTTCTGAACCCGGCCTTGGAGCCGGAATAACTCTGGGTGCTGCTGTTGACCCTGGCAATCAGCGTGTGCTGGTGGATGGTGACGATGGTACAATTTACCAGTATAACATAAGATCAAACCTCATCTACGCCGGCCTGTTCAGGGAATTTCCCCTTACCAGTAAGTTAAACGAGTTGCGGGTCAGTGTTGTTCCTGTCCTGAATTTTGGATACATGTTTCATTCACTTTACGCCGGAACGGAAGAAAAGCCTGATGACAAATTATATTTTATTCCTGAGGCAGATATCCGGTTCAGCTGGAAAAGCCTGAGCCTGAATCCGGGTCTGGCAATCATGAAGACACCTTTTCGCAAGATCGGACCATTATGGTTCACCTTTAAGGTGACCTGTGACCTTAAACGCCCACAGAACAAAATCAGGGGCAAACGTATCAGAATCTATAATTATGAGTAAAACCAGCCTTATACTGGCATTCCTGATAATGCTTCTCCTTTCATGTGACGAAGGCTTCCTGACTGATTGTGACAAGTGCTACACTGACCTTGATTTCAGTATTAAGCTCAATATTGTTTTCAGAAATCCTGACAGGGTTCCGGTAAATCCCATCGTTACAATTTATGAAGGGAATATCAGCGACAGTATCATCTTATCGAGGGTCCATATTGCAGATCCGTTCACCTACATGTATTATCCGGCCGTACTTTACAAAGATTACTCAGCCACCCTGGAGTTCATCTATGACGGTCAGAAATACATCACCACTGCCACAGCCTGCCCCAGGATACGATATGACGAGACTACCTGTGAAGAACCCTGTTACTATGTTTATGACAATGTTCTTGACCTGAGGCTCAGGTATGACTGATAATGTTCTTCGGAGGGCTGTTACCTCCGCATATGTTCTGACTGCAAACAGGCTCCGGGCTCAGGTGTATCAGATTCTGATGCTCAGCAGCACCTGCCTGAGTTCATTGGGTGTCAAATCTTCCTGAATCTTTCCTGCATCGGCAACGGATATTCGTCCCCTCTCTTCAGATACGATGATTACCAGGGCATCAGTATGCTCCGTAAGGCCGATTCCTGCCCGGTGCCGCATACCAAACCGTGCCGGAAGGTTTGTCTGGTCAGTAGATGGCAACGGACAGCGGGCAGCAAGAATCTTCCTGTTCTGTATAAGCACTGCCCCGTCATGAAGCGGTGAACCCTTGTAAAAAATTGTCTTCAGGAGCTCGTTGGTTACGAGGGCATTGAGCAACTCACCCCCGTCAGAGTAGATGTCCAGCAGGCTGGTACGCCCCACGGCGATAAGTGCGCCTGTGCGCGATTGTGCCATTGATTCAACGGCATGAACAATCTCCTCAACTATCTGGTTTGTGGTCTGATCCACCTCCCCAGACGGGAAATAACGGTCAAATGAGAACCTGCTCCGGCTCATATACCTGTTCCCGATAGCCAGAAGAAACCTCCTGATCTCCTGCTGAAACACTATGATAAGCGCGATGACCCCTACCCCTATCACCTGTCCTATTATGGCGCTGATAAGCTCCATATTGAGAGCTTTTACAACAAGCCAGAAGAGATAGACGAAGAAAATCCCGAGAAAAATGCTGAATGCAGCAGTGCCCCTGATAAGACGGTACAACTGGTAGAAAATGATTGCTACCATTATTATATCGATGATATCAAGGATAGTGATCTGGAACATATGTCAGAGTGCAGTGACTGACAAATTTAAGAATAATGATCAAATTGGACGCCCCCCGGGTACATCTTTTCAAAAAGTGACACAACCTGGCGTGCTTCACGAACGTCATGGACTCTCAGAATAGAAGCTCCTTTCATGAGTGCGGCCATATTGAGGGCTGTAGTGCCGTTGAGAGCCTGCACGGGAGAGATGTCAAGACTCTTCCAGATCATGGTCTTCCTTGAAAGGCCGGCAAGAACCGGCATGCCCGCAATCCTGAACTCGGAGAACCTGCGAAGCATCTCAAAATTGTGATCCTCATTCTTGCCAAACCCGAAGCCGGGGTCAAGAATGATGTCCCTGACACCTGACTCCTTCAGTGGCTTCATGCGTTGCGAAAACCAGACAAGAATTTCTGAGACAACATCATCATAATGAGGATTAACCTGCATAGTCGCCGGTGTACCCTGCATATGCGTAAGTATATATGGTACATTCAGCCTGACAACAAGGGGAAACATGCCTTCGTCAAGCTCGCCGCCCGATATGTCGTTTATTATTGCAGCACCATAATCGGAAACGGCAGCAGCAGCCACCGATGACCTGTAGGTGTCAACTGAAATAACTGCTTCAGGAAATTTCTTAAGAATCAGCCCTGCAGCCCTGCATACCCGTTCCCTCTCAACAGGTTCAGGCACCTCCTCAGACCCGGGACGGGTTGAACACCCGCCAATATCGAGGATATCTGCGCCATCCGCAAGCATCATGGCTGCAGCCCTGACAATATCATCATCCTGCATATAGCGGCTGCCTGGAAAAAACGAGTTGTCATTGACGTTAATGATACCCATCACACGAGGTCTGGAAAAATCCATCAGCCTGCCCCTTACATTTATATTCATACCTCTTCTTTTATTACCGGGCAAATATAGTCATTGGCCCCGTACTGTTCCCTGAGTTATTAACCTTGCCGGCAAATTAAGTATATTTGCTACCTGTGGATTCAGACAAATCAAATGAAAGGCATAAACTGTGCTGAGGACCCGGGTGTGGCAATTACAGTTTCTGACACCGATGGAAAGATACTTTGCATGAACGGAAATCCGGCCTCCACATTTGCAAAGGAGGGAGAAGGGGCCACCGTTACGGGACCGGCTGACCTTTCTATGGAGATTCCGTTTAAAATGGATCACTTTGTCCGTACCTGAATAACAAATCACCCAGACCATGAAGCTAATAGTAATAGAAGGTCTTGACGGCGCCGGCAAATCTACCCAGATATCCTTGCTCAAGGAGTGGTTTGCATCAAGGCAGATGCAGTCAAGGTATATTCACTTTCCGCGTACTGAGGCTCCCTTCTTTGGCGAACTGGTTGCCCGGTTCCTGAGAGGCGAGTTCGGAGACATCGGCAGCGTTGATCCTTACCTTGTTGCCATGCTTTACGCAGGTGACAGAAAAGATGCGGCAACAATGATAGAAACATGGCTTGAAGAGAAATACTTCGTTGTGCTTGATCGTTATACTTATTCAAACATTGCCTATCAGTGCGCCAAAATGAACACTGAGGATGATGTAAGAAAACTGAAAGAGTGGATACTGAAACTGGAATTTGAATATTTTGGAATCCCGAAACCGGATATCAATATCTTCCTTGACGTTCCCTTAAGGTTCACTGAGGAGAAGCTCAGGGACAGGAAGGTTGGAGATAAGAGGAGTTATCTCCTTGGAAACAGTGATATCCATGAGAGCAGCCTCGAGTTCCAGAAGAAGGTACGCGACATCTACACGAAAGTGGCGGAGGATGATCAAAGCCTGCAGGTCATAAACTGCCATGATGAGAATAACCGGATGCCTGCTCCGGAAAAGATTTTTGAAATGATTATCAATAAACTCAAGGAAAGGAATATTTTGAGATGAAGTTGCTGACTCAGACTGCAAGGATACTCACGGGGCTGATTTTTACTTTCTCAGGCTTTATTAAAGGGATTGACCCGATGGGCACCGCATTCAAGCTGGGTGATTACTTTGCAGCATTCAGAATGGGTTTCCTCGATGACATTGCCCTTCCCCTCTCCCTGTTGCTCTGCGTCGTTGAATTTGTAACGGGGATGATGCTCCTTTCAGGAGCGCTGGTGAAACCGGCATCATGGATGGCTGCCCTGTTCATGGCTCTGTTCACTCCCCTGACACTTGTTCTTGCCATATGGAATCCGGTCTCTGACTGCGGATGCTTCGGTGATGCAATTGTACTCACCAACTGGCAGACCTTCTTCAAGAATCTGATCATTCTGATTCCGGTTGTGTTCGTGTTCATCACAAGGAACGATGATTCCGGTGTCATGTCACTGAAAGCCGGCCTGAACTTCACACTGGCATATGTTTTCCTGTTTCTCCTTTTCATGAGGATGAACCTTGCATACCTTCCGGTGATCGATTTCAGGCCTTACAGTATAGGAACCAATATTGCCGAAGGCATGGCCATTCCACATGATGCCGTCCCTGACAAGTATGATATCCGGTTCATATATGAAAAGGATGGTGTGCAACAGGAGTTCACCCTTGATAATTACCCTGCGGATGACACCCTGTGGAAATTCATCGATCAGAAATCAGTGCTCATCTCAAAGGGATACGAGCCTCCCATTAGCGGATTCACACTCATGACGGAACAGGGTGTTGATATGACTGATCAGGTGACCCGGCAGGACGGCGACGTGATGCTGATGGTTGCGCGCCGGCTTGATGAGTCTGACAGGGACGGGCTGACGAAAGGTTACAGGCTGGGCATTGAACTGCAGAAAAGAGGCGCTGACTTCCATATCGTGACAGCTACACCCTCCTCGGAAGCAGGTCCGCTGGTTGCAGGATTCAGTACATTGTATGCCGATGAAATAACTTTGAAAACCGTGATAAGATCCAACCCTGGCTTCGTGCTTCTGCACAACGGCACCGTGGCAGCTAAATGGTCATACCACAACCTCCCCGAACCGGAGAAATTCCTGGATGGAGATCTCAATGCCCTGGCCCTCAAATCGCGCACCGCAACAGGAAACAGGCTGATTGCCATAAGTGCTGTAATGTCAGTTCTACTGGCCGTATCACTTGCCCTTCCTTTCAGAATGAAAAAGAACAATTGAAAACAACAGATAAGAACTTTAATAATTCGACTACGATGAGAAAGAAAATAGTTGCAGGAAACTGGAAGATGAATATGAACCTGTATGAAGGGCTGGAGCTTGCCAGGGGGTTGAACGATCATTTTACCACCAATCCCGTTGGCGACAGGGAAGTTATACTATGCACTCCGTTTATTCACCTGGCGATGGTCAGCAATTTGCTGACAGCTCCGGGTCTCTCTGCCGGAGCACAGAACTGCAATGACCACAAATCAGGAGCTTACACCGGAGAAATCTCTGCTGCAATGATCAAGAGCACCGGAGCAGGCAATGTCATCATCGGACACTCTGAAAGACGAACCTGTTACGGAGAAACAGACGAGTTGCTGGCTGCCAAGACAGGCGAGGCACTGCGAAACGGTCTCCGGGTTATATTCTGCTGCGGCGAAGTACTTGAAGAGAGGCAGGGCAATATCCACTTTGAAGTCGTGAAACGGCAACTGGATAGAGGTCTGTTTGTTGTTTCAGCGGAAGAGTTCAGCAGATGCATCATCGCCTACGAACCTGTATGGGCTATCGGAACAGGAGTGACAGCCACCCCTGAACAGGCCCAGGAGATGCACTGCTATATCCGCCGGTTGGTCAGGGACAGATATGGCAATGATGCAGCTCTTGACACCACCATACTCTATGGCGGCAGTTGCAAGGCATCCAATGCTGCAGAACTTTTCGCCAATCCTGACGTTGACGGAGGCCTGATAGGAGGAGCTTCACTGGTGAAGGAGGAGTTCTGCAGCATTGTGAACGCACTCTGAAAAGCCCATGAGGAAGATCATCATCACCATTCTGGTTGCCGCTGCTGTCGCTCCTGCCCTTTCAGCACAGTTCCAGCACTATTTCTCCGGTGACACTGCCATGTTTACCACTGAACTGAATGCATTCATGGGCACACTGGTAAGCAAGACGGAAAAGGCTGAGGTTGATCTTTTTAACAGACTGTACGACAGTACGGTGTTTTCAAGACCCGTCAAGGACCGGATCATCAACGTCGCAAGCCAGCTGCGGGGGCGCAGGCTGGGCCAGGTGCCCGGCTTTATACACTTCGTCAGAACCCTGACTGACTTCGTGGAGACTGAACAGAAACAGGAGGAGGTGGATGTCTGGCTGATTGGACTAAGCGAGATGGCCTTTGATCCGCGTTTCTCAAATTCCTCCCTGATAAAATTCATAGAGGTGACCGGTCTCCTGCTGATAGACAACACCATCTTTTCCGCAGGAACCGTAAAGTGGAAAGCCACCGACGGAAAGGTTGAGTTTGCGCGGGACACGGTACTTAAAATCAATATCGAAGCTGTTACGCTGACTGCGTACCTTGGGCGTGACAGCACACAGATACTGAATTTCACCGGAATATATTACCCTGATATCTTCCGGCTCCATTGCAAGGAAGGAATTGTCACCTGGGAGAAAGCCGGCTATGACCCGTCAAAGGTCTTTGCCAGGATATCGGATTTCGATATTGATGTAACCAAAAGTGAATTTGCCTGTGACTCGGCACTTCTGACCCACCCAACATATTTCCAGGTGCCGGTGAAGGGTAAACTGACCGACAGGGCTGTCAATATCATTTCTCCTGACAAGGCCACAATGCCACGCTTCGAGACGTATGAGACAAGGTTCTTCATCGATGAGATCTACAGGGGTGTCGACTACGAAGGCGGGCTGACCCTGGAGGGTGCAATTGTCAGGGGTACCGGCACAAACTGGTTCCCGGCAAGCATAAAACTATACCGTAATGACACCCTCGCAATAAAAATTACCTCCAGAAACTTCATCCTGTCACAAAACGCCATCAACAGCTACGAGTCGTCTCCCACCCTCTACCTTGGAACTGACTCCATCTATCACTCAAACCTCGGATTCTCCTATAATACCGAGACGAGGGAGGTGAGCATGTCACGCACCACAAGCCCCCTCTCAAGGAGTCCCTACTTCGACTCCTACCATAACATGGACCTCTATTTCGAGTATCTGTTGTGGGATATGGACCAGCCTACCATAATCATGTCAAGAACCAGGGGTGCATCAATAGGGTCAGCAAAGTTCGAATCAGTCAGCTTTTACAATGAGGCAAACTTCTTCAGGCTGATGAGGCTTGATGACGTCCATCCCCTGTACAGGGTAAAGGATTATTCCAAAGAGTATGGCTTTGATGTCTTTCCCGTTGAGGGTTTTGCAAAATCCATACGTATGCCCATAGAGCAGACTACGGCCTTATGCATTGAGCTGGCAAACAGTGGCTTCCTGTTCTATGACCGCAACTTCAACGAGGTGGCGGTAAAGCCTAAGGTTGATGACTATATCGCAGCCTTCGCAAAAAAGAAGGACTATGATGCGATAACCATCTTCAGCGAGACAAGAGACAATGAGGAAAATGCCATCCTGAACCTTAAGGATTACACCATTGATGTCAGGGGAGTAACGGGAGTCTCGCTCAGCGACACACAGAACGTGGCTATCCAGCCATACGGCGGCCGCCTGATCATTGGCAAAAACAGATCGATCAGCTTTGACGGAATTGTGTATGCCGGACTTTTCAAAATCTATGGTAAGGAGTTCTCGTTCAATTATGATACCTTCAACATAAGGCTCGAGAAGATCGATTCGATCAAGATTTCAGTGGAGACCGGGGAGAGAGACCCTTATGGAAGGCCTGTGATAAGGCAGATCGAAAACATGATCGAACTCGCGACAGCCAACCTCAGCATTGATGACCCAAAAAATAAATCGGGTCTCAGAAGCATGAAACAGTATCCGATTATCAATTCAACCACTGATTCCTATATCTTCTATGATGAAATAACAGATCTTGACGGGTTGTACCCTAAGGAAAAGTTCTACTTCAAGCTCGATCCGTTTACATATACCAATATTGACCATTACACCAATAAGGACATGGCGCTTGCAGGAGAGTTTGTCGGCGGAGGGATTATTGAACCCATGCGGCAGACCCTGACAATTCAGCCCGATACATCGCTGGGATTCGCCATGACCATTCCCCCGGAGGGGATTCCTATTTTCGACGGAAGGGGAAGGCTGTACAACCACCTCAGTATGAGCAACTCAGGACTTATCGGGAGTGGCAGGGTTGAACATATGACAGCTACAGCCGTGGCCGACACATTCAGGTTCTTTCCTGAATACATGCTGACAAGGGCGAAAACCTTCGATATGAAGCCGGATTCTGATGGCAGGTTCCCGGTCCTTAAAGCACAGGATGTGGATATACAGTGGCTCACTGATGAGGACGAATGGTATGCAATGAACAGTAAGGGCAAGGAGTTCAGCATGTTCGGAAACAACACCTCCATGGACGGTACCCTTATCCTTCAGCCCGATAAGATGAAAGGTCAGGGTGAAGTGAATACTGCTGATGCCCGGATCACCTCTGAGACTTTCTCCTTCGGACCGATGTCATTCGAGGCTGACACTTCCGATTACTACCTCAGGGCTCTTAAAGGCTACGGATACGGTTTTGTGGCCAGCGATGTCAATACTCATGTCGATTTTGCCACCCAGAAGGCATCATTCCGGCTTAATACCGATTCATCATTTGTGGTGCTGCCGGGAATAGAGTACATATCCAAAATGACCAGCTTTGAGTATGACATGGAGAAGAAGGTCATGGATATGTTTCAGGAGGGCAGGGAGTCTGTACCCCTCATGTCACCTCAGGAATTGCTGGAAGTACCTCATGGCCTGAAGGAGAAACCCACATTCCTTTCAACAAACAACATGAAGGATACCCTGAAGTTCCAGTCAGGGTCAGCATCATACTTCCTGCAGGATGAATACCTTATGGTGAAGGATGTCAATTATATTCCCGTTGCTGATGCTCTGATTCAGCCGGGCGAAGGAGTGCTTTACATAGAACGTGGAGCGCAAATCAGACCTACTGAGAGCGCGGTGGTCGCCGTCAACAACAGGCACCTGATACACTCGGCAAAACTGAAGATAGAAAGCAGCGCGAACTACAGCGGATCGGGCAAGTATGACTATATAAGCGCTGACGGCAGCAGCCAGGTAATTGAATTCAGCGATATCAGGGTTGACACGATGGCTACCAAAGCCACCGGCCACATACCGGCAACCATGAACTTCACGCTCAGTCCGGCCTTCACCTATTCCGGTGACGTGAGACTGAGGTCTGACAGTGAGCAACTCTTTTTCACAGGCGCTGCCGGAATCGTGACCGACTGCAGGAACATAAGAAGCAAACAGGTTAAGTTCAGGGCTCACATTGACCCGGAAAATGTGCTTATTCCTGTCACTGACAAGGCACGTGACCTTGATGACAATCTCATTTTTTCCGGGAGTTTCGTGACACTTGATTCGGCAGGTGTCTATGGCGCCTTCCTGTCAGAAAAGTATTCGTGGAGTGATACTCCGCTGCTGAATGCCGAAGGCTTCCTGTTCCATGACAAGGGCATTGACAGGTACCGTATCGCCTCCATGGACAAGCTTGCTGATCTGCGCAGACACGGTGACATGGTGACATTTGACAGGAACATGTGCCTGCTTCTGAGTGAAGGAAAGATCAATTTCGGAGTTAACTACGGCCTGCTCAGGCTTAACAGTTCAGGGGCCGTCACACACAATACCGACTCATCAAGAGTGGAAGTGCGTTCAATACTGGGATTCTCATTCCATTTCAACGCCGAAGCGCTTAAAACCATGGCTGCCGATATACGGACCAATCCGACACTCAAAACAGTTAATCTCTCTTCAGAGTTCAACCAGAAGGCCATGCGTGATCTGCTGGGCGAAGAGACAGCTAAAAAGCTCAACGAGGAGCTTCAGCTCTTTGGTGTGGTGCGCTCACTACCGAAGGAGTACACCTCTCAGTTGCTCCTCAACGATGTTACACTTCAGTGGAATCCCTATTCGCTCTCTTTCATATCAAAAGGAAAAATCGGAATAGGATTTATCGGTGACCAGCCCATGAATGTCTACGTTGACGGATGGGTGGAGCTTCAGAGGAAGAGGTCGGGTGATCTGCTGGATATCTACCTTAAGGCCAGCGACAACACCTGGTACTGGTTCTCATACTTCAGGGGGATACTGATGAGTTATTCCTCAAACCCGGAGTATAATGACATACTCACAAATACAAAGGAGAAGCTGAGGCGGGATCCGAATGCCAGTGCCAGGATAGACTTTGAGTATATGCCAGGGGTGCCTGACAGGCTCAGGAGTTTCCTGCGGAGAATGGAGAGCGGAGGACTTGGATTCGATGAGTATTAGACCGCCTGCAACAGCGGCAGGGAGCGTTTCAGGCAGAATCCGGAGGTCTACTGATACTGGCCTCCTCCCCTGCTGCCAAATTCAATGACCTCCATATCACTGATATTTGCGCCATCTATGGTGAACCGGAGCATGGTCATCACCTTATGTATGCCGGTACGGCCTGCTGCACCGGGATTAATACAGAGCATCCCGAAACTCCTGTCATAGATCACTTTTGCAATGTGAGAATGCCCGCAGACAAAGATATCCGGCTTAAGTTCCCTGATCAGCTCCAGCGCCCGTGGTGCATACCTGCCTGGATAGCCTCCGATGTGAATCATCAGCACATTCTTTGAGCCTGCACTGAAGAAGAGATGTTCTTTCGTTACCCTCCTGACGTCAAACCCGTCAATGTTGCCCCATACGGCACGCAACGGCCTGAATGCTTCAAGTTCAGCGATAACGCCGGCATTACCGGCATCACCTGCGTGCCAGATCTCATCAACACCGGCAAAGTGCTCATAAACAGCAGGATCAACCCATCCGTGCGTATCTGATATGACTCCTATCCTCATTCTTCTGATATGAAAATTATGACAACGCTAAAATCTGTAAATTTGCGTAAACAATTGACAGAATGCAGATTTTTTATTGTGAAGATATCTCCGGCAAAAAAGCTCTCTTCAGCAGGGAAGAATCAGGCCACTGCCTCAGGGTGCTGAGAATGCGCCGTGGTGACACCCTGACCTTTACTGACGGCAAGGGAAATCTTTACAACGGAGTGATTGATACAGATGACCCAAAAGGGATGTCTGCCACCATCACATCATCAAAAAATGACCCCACGCCCCGAAATTACAGGCTTAATGTGGCAATATCACCCCTGAAGAATGAGGAGAGGCTCGAATGGTTTATCGAGAAGGCGGTGGAGACCGGGATTGATGTCATAACACCTGTTATCTGCAGCCGTTCGGAAAAGAAGAGTATAAGAAGGAAAAGAGCGGAAGGAATTATGATCTCGGCTATGAAGCAATCGGGCAGGTGCATCCTGCCCGGGCTTGAGGAACCGGAATCAGCAGAGGAGTTTATTCGCAGACCTGCGAAGGAGAAAAGGCTTATTGCCACCTGCGACTCTTCATTTGACAGGATAGCCATAACGGAAGCCTTTAACCGGGGCGAAGATGTTACGATCCTCATCGGTCCTGAGGGCGATTTCACCCCGGCAGAGGTGCAGGCTGCCATAAGCGCCGGTTATGTGCCGGTACATATTGGCACTGGACGTCTCAGAACTGAAACAGCAGGCATTGCTGCCTGCTGCTCCGTTTACCTTGCAAATATCTGAAATCAGGTACCAGTCAAGAAATCAAATACAGTGGTTATCTTCTTTACCGGTACATTGTAAAACTCTGTATAGCTGCATTTTTTACAGATTATGGCTGAGTATTTCCTGGACTGGATGTCAAAAAGCTGTGTAAGAAGACTGTGGGCAACCCTGATCTCGCTTAGCCGGTAATTCCTGCAGCCGCATTTCGGACAGGTGTACTTTATCATAGGGATTTCACTTTTCATCTTTATTCTGATCTGTTTTGTTCCTCTTGTCGCGTAATCTGCCGGACTTTCGCAGTGCCTGATCAAGGATCCATTCAATCTGACCATTGGTGCTGCGGAACTCGTCGGAGGCCCATTTCTCAATGGCGCTCAGCTTGTCCCGGTCAATCCGTATTATAAACGACTTCTTCTGCATGACTAATGGTGCAGCGTACCGGTGTTGATGATCGGATTGGGATCCTTGTCGCCGCACAACACCACCATAAGATTACTTACCATGGCTGCCTTCTTCTCCTCATCAAGTTCTATTATATTCTTGTCAGAGAGCTGCTCCAGCGCCATTTCAACCATCGAAACAGCACCCTCTACTATCTTGAATCTGGCGGCAACCACTGCAGCAGCCTGCTGACGGCGGAGCATCGCACCGGCAATCTCCTCGGAATAGGCAATGTAATTGATCCTTGCCTCAATCACATTGATACCTGCAATCATCAGCCGCTCCCTTATCTCCTTCTCAAGCTCATCATTCACCTCCTCACCGCCACTGCGAAGCGTCATCTCATGTTCATGACCCTCCCAGTTGTCGTAGGGATAGAGACCAGCCAGTTTGCGAAGAGCTGCATCGCTCTGCACCAGAACGAAATGCTCATACTTGTCAACGTCAAAGGCAGCCTTGTAGGTGTCTTCAACCTTCCATACAAGCACCAGACCTATCTTGATGGGGTTTCCGTTCTTGTCGTTCACCTTGATGGGTTCGCTGTCAAAGTTGCGCGCCCTGAGTGAAATCCTTTTGCGTGAATAAAACGGGATATTCCACCAGAAACCGTTTTTCTTCACCGTTCCCCTGTAGGCGCCAAATAGCACCATCACCATTGATTCATTCGGGTTAACAACCATCAGCCCTGCCAATAGGAAGATGTCAACCAGTATAAGGATGCAGCCCAGCCAGTATATCTCGCCAATGAAGGAAAAAACGGTTGCAGTAAGTGCAAGAATTGTAATTACCAGGAAAAGATATCCTGATGACGCTCTGAAAATTTTTTCTTCTTTCATGATTTGTGATATTATTTTGATATCATAAAGATATCACTATATACAATACAAGTCAAGAGAAACAGAAAAAAAAATTACATTTGAGCCATGCATGAGCGGCATACTGACAGGGAACTTTATTTCAGGGAGCAGTCACAGACTACATCAAAGTATGTAATTCCATTCATCTCGGGTGTAAAGCAGGTAACCTCCTCACTTTCGGTGCTTGAGATAGGTTGTGGTGAAGGTGGAAACCTTCTCCCCTTCCTCAGGGCCGGGTGTGCCAGGGTGACGGGGATAGATATTTCGGAATACAAGATTGGGAATGCCCGCAGGTTTTATTCATCCATCCCCGGGGGAGAAAGTATGGAGTTCATTGCTGCGGATATATATGACTGCGCAGATGTGGGGAAGTTTGACCTTGTAATGATGCGTGACGTGCTGGAGCACATTCATGACCATGCAAGGTTCATTGGCTTTGTCAAGAGGCTGCTTGCCCGTGACAGTGTTCTGTTTATAGCCTTCCCGCCCTGGAACAATCCCTTTGGCGGACATCAGCAGGTATGTGACAGCCCTGTTCTGTCAAAATTGCCCTGGATTCATCTGCTGCCACGCGGAATTTACAGGTGGCTTCTCAGGGTGGCAGGAGAAGAGAGCGGGAAGATAGAAGGTCTTCTGGAGATAAGGGATACAGGAATCAATACTGGCAGATTTGAGAAGATAATAAGAGAAGAGGGATTCTCCGTTCTGAAGAAATCCCTCTGGTTCATCAATCCGAATTTCGAAGTAAAGTTCGGGCTTCGCCCCCGTTTACTGCCAGGCTTTCCGGGTGCTATCCCCTTCCTGCGGAATTTCCTGGCAACAACATGTTACTACATTATTTCAATGCCTCGTCAAGAGCCCTGAGCAACGGCCGGGCCGAAATCTTTGTTCCTGTTGCCTGGCTCATCCAATGCTGTGGTGTGAGGCGTCCCAGACTGTACATGCGGTCAACCTCATCAGAGAACTTCCTGCCTTTAATCTGTTCTTCTATCTGGAACTGGATTATCTGTCCGTAGGCATAGTTAGCCAGGTAAAGAGGGGTACTGACCATATGTGAATAGATCGCGAGCAGTGGCGAATCGTTCACTCCCAATACCGGGGCAAAGTAGTTGTTCCACACCTCCATTGCAATGTCAACGGTCTTATCCCTCAGCTGTGCAGGCGTTGCCTCCGGGTTCTCATAAAGCCAGTTCCACACTCCCATCTCAACCAGGCTCACACCCATGATCTCCATGAGTGACCACGCTGCATCAAGCGTCTGAAGCTTCTCTTTCTCCGGATTTGCATCGTTGATTCCCAGCAGCATCAGGTCACGGTCCTGGAACAGAAACGCAGTAGCTTCTGTAAATGCAGTGTTTGGAACACCCGAAAGGGTATAGTAATCAACATCATAAAGTGAAATTGTCTGTTCCACGTTGTGTCCGAACTCATGTACCGCGATGTTGTATCCCTTATAATCCATTCCCTTGTCCGATATCCGGGTTCTCAGGTGTGAGACGGCCCCTTTCATTGCGGCGCCCCATGCATGGCCGGAGCCGCGGGCCGGGTCAACCACGATCTTGTCTGCAAGATACCTGGCCCTCTCAGGCGACCAGCCGAGTTTGACCAGTATGGCAGGAAGGCCGGCCCTGAAGGCAGCAGCATCAGGATAAAGGGCTGATGTCTTTGCGGTGAGCAGGCTTTCAGATATCGAGCTCCTTGACTTGAACCCGTCGTACCAAATATCATATGGTCTGAGGTCACGTCCAAGCCTCTCCTTTATAATCTCTGCCACCTGCCTGAGCTGAGGTGAGCTGAGATACTCCCTGAACAGGGCTGCAGCATCCTCCTCGGAGATTTCCATCCCTCCGGAAAAACTGCGAAGCATGGCGGTATTCATACCGGGATTATACGGGTCAGTCGCTTTCAACGCATTGAATACGCTGATGATATGAGAATAGCGGGTATCAGGTTCAGCAGGTGCATCTGCCGCTTCACCATCCTTCGTCACTTTGTTGGAGTAAGGGGCCCACTCATACCCGGGATTGTTGATAACTTTTTCCGGAATCTCCTGCCTGATTATCCTTTCCATCACCCGGTAAACCATCTCCTGCTTTTCGTTTCCGGTTTCCCTGTCGGCATAGTTCGACTTGATCTCGTCGCGCAGGTTCCAGTGAGAGAGAAGCACCATATCATCAGGAAAAAGCTGCCGTCCGTCGTCGGTGCGAAGCTTTCCCATATGAATATTGTATTCAGCAATATACATATCGGCGTTCCCCAGTGCAGTGTTAGCCTGCTGATTCAGTTCCGCCGGAACGCGTGACACAAACTGGTCTCCCAGCCGGGCCATAGCCCACTGTTCCCGGCTCCAGCCGGCACCAAGGTTATCCTTCTCCTCAAGTGTGTAATACGGGAAGTTGAGCGCAATCACAAAGGCAATCTTGTTATCATAGAAATCTGACTGAAGGTGGGAACCAACAGAATAGTTTCCGAACATGCGGTCTATCTCATCGATTTCACCGCCAGTCTCGTCAAGGACTTTCCTCAGATCGATTGTAACCTCGTTCATATTCCCGGCCAGTGACTCAAGATAGTTGCTGATCTTGATGAACACGGACTTTCGTTTGGCCGGGTCAGAAATATAGTTCGCGGAGACGAAATCGACAAATTCCTCAGCGGTTCCGTCCTCTTCGCGCCAGAGCGAGGCGGCATGTTGCACGCCCTTTTCGACAAGTAACCTGTCAGCAGCGGCCTGTTCTCCCATTATACGGTCAATGGCAGAGGTGACTGCCGTTTCACCGATGAAGGCTGATGCTGTCTCTCCTCCCTTTTTTGCAGGGGTCGAACATGCTGTCAATACCATGACCATAAGAAAAATTACTTTTTTCATTTCTATCTGTTTATGATTATTCTTCACCGATGACCTGGGCAGCGTAGTGCCGGGCTGTCAGCTTCTCTCCCGTTGCCTTTTCAATCATTTCATTCCACTCATATCGCATGCCGGGCATAAATACTTTGGTTTTAAAGAATTCACCCATAGCCTTCATATCCTCGCCGGTATTGCCCCTGACAACCGAGTTTGTGATAAATGCAGAGAATTGTGAGGCAAGAAGTTCACCAAGAAGGTAGTTATGGTAATAGCACGGATAGAGAGCCACATGTATCTTGGTGGCCCAGTCAGGCATGTCACGCCCTGCCGGTTTCTTCATCATCTGGTACTTCTCAACCATGTCCCACCACAATTGGTTAAGGTCCTGATCCGGATTTTCATACATGGCTTTTTCAAACCTGTACATCACCTGTGCCCAGCGGCTGAAAACAAGTTGTTGCAGTCTGAAAGCATTGAAGGCCTCCTCGTTTATTCTCTCTGCCTCCTTTTCATCTATGACACCCATGAAGTGCATCCATGCAGGATCAGTGGCATATCTGCCAAAGAAATTGGCCACAGCCTCCGTGGTGAATGTGTGGGCTGCATCCCTGATGGCAAAGGGCAGGGACCTGTCGTTGTAATACGAATATACGCCATGGCCAAGCTCATGCATTATGGTGTTCATCCAGTATGAATCAGGCCTGATATTGTCAAGAGTGCGGACATCTCCCTCCCTGTCAATATCTGTGGAGAATGCATGCTGGTTCTTGCCTGGCTTTTCATAAAGATCACTCCTGGCAATTATTTCATCAACCGGCAATCCGATTGATGCGTAATAGGTTGTTGCAAGCTTAACGGGATCCTTATCCTTATAATAACTGTCAAAATCAACAGAGTATATCTCTGGTGCCTCCTGGAAGTACCGGTTCTGGTAATGCCATGGCATAAGGTCAGCGGCCGGAATACCGTAACGCTTTGAATAATAATCATCTATCTCTCCTTTAAGAGTGGCGAAAGTACCCTCTGTGAGACTGTCAAGCTCATCAAAAATCCTTGTAACCTCCTCAGGATCCTGGCCTGACAGTTTCAGGCTCATCTGGTGGTAGTTGCCAAAACCCAGTTCCTGTGCAATCCTGTTCCGGTGCCTGACAAGCTTTATAACATCATCTGCCACAACCGGTCCGATCTTTTTATGGCCTTCCCATGCAGCCTGAAGCTCGCCGGAGTTGGTTGAGTTGCGAAGGATATCCTCCACCTCATTGTCACTCAGCATCTTTCCGTTGACATCAGCCCTGAATGAGTTGAATTTCTTCGTTATCTCCGTCTCCATCCTCACCTGTTCTGCAAGAAGGCTTGTGTCAACCTGACCAGAGAGGAACTGGTTGTAGATAACTTCCAGTTGTCGTGCCAGAACCGGGTCCTTCACCTTTCCCGATTCCTTCAATTCTTTAAGTTCGGCGAATGCCTCCTTATCAGTGAAGTAGCTGATATAAGCCAGGGAGGCCTTTTCGTTTCTTGCCCATGCCTCATCAGTGCCATTGACATTGGCATCCCATGAAGAGAGGGCTGATTCCTTGTACAGGGGTATCACAGCTGCCTCGTAGGAGGCAATGAAATCCCGCATTCTGTTCTCCATCTTTTCCCGTTTTGAGGTGCAAGACCATAACATGGTCATTACTGCAACGAAACAGACAATCAGTCTTTTCATCATAAAACAATTTTGGTTTTAAAGGTATTATGGAACCCATATAACTGAAAGTTACATAAACAGGTGTTTGTGTATCTGACATATCCGGGTTTCATGATGTTTATAATTGGGTTGTGCTAAGGTAAAAAAAACATGCAAGAATGACCATGACGCCAGTCATATAATAGAAGAACCGGACAGGTGATTCCTGCCGGTTCCCCGACCAATGTTAAAAGTATTTGAGGAAAGTATATTTAGTTTACCTTATTCTTTCTGATCTTTTCGAACAGACTGGCAATGACTTCATCTGACGGTGAATCTTCCATATCAGGAAGCAGTACACTCAGGGCATTGTCTATGCCGAAAGCATCTGCTATCAGGTCTGACGGGGTATTGGTAATTTCAAAATATGAAAGTAAGAGGGTAGAATTCTTATCCATAGGCGTCTCTGTTCTCATATCAAAAAAACGCCCCCTTATATCAAAAATTGTATCAGCCGATTGAAAGGGTGATATTTTTTTCGACCATTAACTTACGCATGTTGATAAGTGCGTATCTCATCCGTCCCAGTGCGGTGTTAATACTTACTCCGGTCATGTCAGCAATCTCCTTAAAACTCATTCCGGCATAGTGACGCATAATAACCACCTCACGCTGATCTTCAGGGAGACCGTTGATAAGGCGTCTTACATCACGCATAACCTGGCGGCGCACGATAATATCCTCAACATTGTCATCCGTCAGCTTCTTCGAGTTGAAGAGATCAGTCTCATAATCATCATTGAAGACTATACCCATCTGCTTCTCATGCCTGAAGTGATCAATAATAAGGTTGTGAGCAATCCTCATCACCCAGGAGATAAACTTGCCGTCGTCCTGGTAACGGCCCGAGCGTATTGACTGAACTACTTTGAGGAATGTGTCCTGGAAAATATCATCGGCCAGGTCCCTGTTGCGGATGTAAAGGCTTATATAGGAATAGACTTTACTTTTGTGTCGGAGGATGAGCAGCTCTATGCTTCTCTCATTACCGTTCATGAAGCTTGTAATAAGCTCATAATCGGTCATTTTGCTCTTCATATCTAACTCTATTATTGGTTTTGGGTAGAGTTATTCTATAGGCGTTCCTCCTCTGTTAAGTTGTTATTTTTTTCTGTTAACTGTTGGCTTATACGGTATGGTGTTCCGTTTTGTTTCATTTCTGACTCAGACAAAGAAAACAAAAAATAGTAAATTCAAAATTGTTAATTTTGCCAACTTATCAACCAGGGCTGAATGAAGGGTAATATTGAGATAAAGGGAGCGCGTGTTCATAACCTCAAGGATATCTCCCTCTCAATACCACGAAACAGCCTTGTGGTCATCACCGGCGTCTCAGGATCAGGCAAGTCGTCACTGGCATTTGATACAATATATGCCGAGGGGCAGCGAAGATATGTTGAAAGCCTCTCCTCCTATGCACGGCAGTTCCTGGGCAGGATGAACAAGCCTGATGTTGATTTCATAAACGGTATCCCTCCTGCCATTGCCATCGAACAAAAAGTCAACACCAGGAATCCAAGGTCTACCGTAGGGACCTCCACTGAGATATTCGACTATCTGCGTCTTCTCTGGGCCCGCGTGGGACGGACAATTTCTCCGGTATCAGGAAGGGAGGTGCGGCGTCACACCGTTGATGACGTTGTCAATTACCTTGCGGCCCTGACCCCGGGAACAAGGGTGGTGCTTACTGCTCCCATTGCAGTGCCGGATAATGTTGATCCGGCTGAATACATCAAATTCCTTATCCGGCAGGGGTATACCCGTATCAGCACCGAAAAGGGTGTCATCAGACTTGACGATACAGGAACGGCAGAGCTGATGACGGAAATGCGCAGCACTGAACTTATCATCGACAGGTTTGCTGCCGGTGACTCGCCTGAGGAACTGAGCCGTGCCGCCGATTCGGTACAGACGGCTTTCCTGACGGGAAGAGGTGAAATAAACCTTACCGTGACCGATGAGGAAACAACCCGGACGGTAAGGTTCTCTGACAGGTTCGAAGAAGACGGCATAGCCTTCGAGGAGCCCACAGAGCATCTCTTCAGCTTCAACTCTCCGCTGGGAGCATGCCCGCTCTGCAATGGCTACGGAAAAATAATAGGGATAGACGAGAGCCTCGTCATTCCTGACGAAAACCTCTCAGTCTATGACAATGCCATAGCCTGCTGGCGCGGCGAAACAATGAAGCGGTGGAAGGAGAGACTTATCTACAGTGCTGACAAATTCGGCTTTCCCATTCATAAGCCCTGGTACAAACTGACCCCTGAGCAGAAGGAGCTGGTATGGAACGGCAACAGGTACTTCTTCGGACTGAACCGCTTTTTCCAGCACCTTGAGGACAAGAAGTACAAGATACAGTACAGGGTCATGCTGAGCCGCTACCGTGGCAAACGCTTATGCCCTGAATGTGGCGGTATGCGCCTGCGCAAGGAGGCGGGCTATGTTAAGGTTGGTGGCAGGTCAGTTACTGAGGTCACCTCCATCCCCATCAGTGAAGCACACAGCTTCTTCGGGCAACTGGTGCTCAACGGCGAGGAGAAGGAGATTGCAGGCCGCCTTCTGAAGGAGATACAGCAACGGCTGAGTTTCCTCGTAGAGGTGGGGCTCTCCTATCTTACCCTCGACAGGCTTTCCAACACCCTCTCGGGAGGTGAATCGCAACGAATCAACCTGGCAACCTCTCTCGGAAGCAGCCTGGTAGGCTCTCTTTATATCCTCGACGAACCCAGTATCGGACTCCACCCTCGTGACACCGCGATGCTTGTCAATGCACTGAAGGAACTGCGTGACCTTGGCAACACGGTCATTGTCGTGGAACACGAAGAGGAGATCATCAGGGCCGCAGACCAGATTATTGACATGGGACCTGCTGCCGGCACCCATGGAGGTGAGATTATCTACCAGGGCACCTTCAGGTTCCCGAAGAAGAACAACTCACTGACAGCTGCCTACATGACAGGAGCACTCAACATAGAGACACCTGCAATGCGCCGCAAATGGCACAGTTACATAGCGGTACGCGGCGCGCGCGAGAACAACCTGAAGGACATTGACGTCAGGTTCCCCCTGCGGACGATCACCGCAGTGACCGGAGTCAGCGGATCAGGCAAAAGCACACTCGTTCACGATATCCTGTTCAACGCACTCTCCTCGCGGCTGAAAGGCAACGGCGTGAGAGCCGGCCGGTTCACCGCGCTGGAGGGAGATATAAACAGCATCACAGCCGTGGAGATGATAGACCAGGACCCTATCGGCAAATCAAGCCGGTCAAACCCGGTAACCTATCTGAAAGCCTTTGATGAGATCCGCAAGCTTTTCGCCGGGCAGCAGGCCTCAGTTCAGGCAGGATTCAAACCAGCCCACTTCTCTTTCAATACTGATGGAGGCCGTTGCGAGGAATGCCAGGGCGAAGGAGTCATCAGGGTAGAAATGCAGTTCATGGCCGACGTTGAGCTTACATGCGAGGCATGCAAGGGGATGCGCTATAAACGCGATATCCTTGACATCAGATTCGACGGGAAAAATATTTACGATGTTCTCGAAATGACCATCGAGGAGGCTATTGAGTTTTTCGGCACAAGCAAAGACAAAACCTGCCAGAGGATTGCCGCGAAACTAAAACCGCTTGCTGATGTCGGACTCGGGTACGTCAGGCTCGGACAATCGTCTTCAACCCTCTCCGGTGGCGAGAGCCAGAGGGTGAAACTGGCCTTCTACCTCAGCCAGGAAAAGAGCACCGAAAGAATGCTTTTCATCTTTGACGAACCCACCACAGGCCTCCACTTTCATGATATCAGCAAACTGATGAAGTCACTCAATGCACTGGTTGAGCGCGGGCATTCGGTGATACTGATAGAACACAACGTGGAAGTGATAAAATGCTCTGACTGGGTGATTGACCTTGGCCCTGAGGGTGGTGAAAAGGGCGGGTATGTTGTGTTCGAGGGCACACCTGAACAGCTGGCACAGTGCGATGAATCGTACACGGCAAAATTTCTGAAGAAAAAACTCAACCGCTGACCAAGCCAATGATGTTACTGCACTCTGTAAAAAGTGGCTTTCGGAAGATCTCCCAACCTCCTGACCAAACCAGTGTTGTTACTGCATCCGTGAAAAAAGTCCTGCTAAAAGCCGGTTTTCTCTTTCATGTGAAAACGATTGCATTCAAAAAATAAACATTACATTTGTATATAAATAACTCAACGCTATGAAAAGGTTTTATCTGTTTATCATTGTTGCCTTCCTGTCACTCTCCCTCTTTTCGCAGGATTTCTTCAGGGGTGATTTCAGCAAGGATAAAAAGTATGTCATCATTGTCAATCCCACCACTGACAATGTTGCCATGGTGACATTCCTGATGGTTCAGGGCATCCTGAAAACCGATCCCGGACTGGTTGAATTCGTTGGGGTATATCACTCCAGCCAGGAATACGACTTCAGCAAATCAGCGGAGTTTATTTCTGCCAACGGACTGACCAACTTTCACCTGCATGAAGTGAACGCACCACTTGACGAAGAGGTGGTTTACAAGCAGAATCAATGCAGTTCCGACTTCCGGAAGATTTTCAGCAATTCAGTGGGAATCATCTTCTTTGGCGGTCCGGATATCCCTCCGGCTCTTTACGGGCAGGAGAACCTCTATTCCTTGACCAACGATCCGGGAAGACACTACTTCGAGGTGAGCTTCCTCTTTCACCTGTTGGGTGGCACACGTGATTCTGATTACAAACCCCTTCTTGAGGAGAATCCGGACTATATGATCACCGGTTTCTGCCTGGGTCTGCAATCGATGAACGTTGCAACCGGAGGAACACTGTGGCAGGATATCCCGGCACAGCTCTACCAAAGCACAACGTCTGAAACGAATGTGCAGATTGACCGCAGGAACCTGCACCGCAACTACTGGCAGGAGATCAGGGATGACAAGGACCTCATGCCCGTAAGCTTACATCCCGTGAAGTTTACTGAAGAGATGTTCTTCGGGAACAGAGTAAAGGTTTCACGCGAACTGGAGCCAATAGTCTGCAGCATCCATCATCAGGCAATAAATGAACTGTCGCCGGCATTCAGTGCGACTGCAACGTCATATGATGGCAAAATAGTCGAGGGAATTGCACATAAAAAGTATCCAAACGTCTTCTCCGTGCAGTTTCACCCGGAAATACCTGACCTCTACATGGAAACTGCACTGCTGAGATTTGCTCCTGAAGACACGCCTGCCACCGTGCACTCGATACTTGGCAAAGAGAGCCAGGAGTTCCATATTAAATACTGGGAGTTCATCTCCGGCGTTATCGGGGAACAGGCCAGTAAATAAAGAGAGACCCGGCATTGACCAATGCAGCTGTTTCTCACCGGGAGAAAGGCGACTTTTTTTCACCCTCTGCTTCTCTGAGAACAGCTGCAATCACAGCCGGAAAGTGACAATTTTATTTCAGCTCTTAAGGAGTGAGGCTGCTCCGGTATCAAGCATCCATACCAGGTGCCCCGAGGCAGGCATTATCCGGGTTGCCGGATAGAGTTCTGAGCCGCTCTTGCCTTCGATAACCTGTGATACAACTGTTGCTTTCTCCTTACCGACAACAATGAAGTAAACTTTTAATGAATTGTTTATCAGCCTCCCTGTAGCTGTAATTCTCTTTTGCTTCTTATCGGGTCTGGTGACCACCTCGAACAGACGACCTGTAGTGAACAGGTCCGGTCTGTCATGAAAGATAGAAGCTATGTGACCGTCGCCGCCCAGGCCCAGCAGCATCAGGTCAAACTGCGGGATGCCCCTGTATTCAGGCACCATGCTGGTCACAAGCTCTGAATATTGCCGGGCCTCTGCAGAGGGGTCATCCTCGCCCCGTATCCTGAAAATATTTGCATCAGGTATCGGAACGTTCTGCAGGAGGCTTTCATAGGCCATCCTGTAATTGCTCTCATCGTCATCCGGAGAGACACATCTCTCATCAACCCAGAAGACCAGCAGCTTTTCCCAGCTTATTCGGTCTGCATAGTTGTCTGAAAGATAACTAAAGATGTATTCAGCGGCAGAGCCTCCTGAGAGAGCAAGTGTATAATAGTGATCAGACTCTATACGATCGAGATCCTTGATCAGTATTGCCGCGATGCTTTGAGCCAGTGCCTCAAGAGAGGAAAACACTCTGACTGAATGTGACATGACAAATAACCAGTAATCTTGTATAAAACTAATTATAATTTACAACAAACTGCATTATCTGCAGAAATAGTAAAACAAATATAAAAATTTGACCCTTCTCTGACAATGATCAGATTAAACTCCTGATTCCGCTGCGTGTGTCCCGGAACATATCCCGCCTGGCAAGGGCTGTTCAGCGTTGACAGGGTGATTCTCTGCAAGATAATTCAGGGATTTAACCTGAGAAAGCAAGGAGTAACTGTTGCTCAGCCCCGTCCACTGGCAGGGAAAAGGATCATATTGCTTTCCTGTGAATTCTTTGACAGTGGGTTTATGAAAAAAAAGGAGCGCGGCTATATGCAGCGCTCCGGTACCTGTGCAGATAAAACTGACCTTAAGGGGGCAACTCACTCTGCCCATCAGCCGGTCAATTCATCCGGGCAATGCTATTTTGCCTTGAAACCGAACATGATTGCAACGCAACCACTGACCGGCAATTGTTCTCTTGAACCGAAGGTTGATACTTTTACTACCACTTTCAGTTGCTGGCTTGACTCAAGCCTGAAATCCCATGTCTTGGCCGGGCCCTCATCCTTATTGTTGTAGAGCACTTTACCGGTGGCATCATAAACTATGAACTCCACCGGAGGCATGCCATCAGCCGAACAAATTGCAAGCCGGTAATCCAGGTCGGAGTAGAAGGTCTTGTAGAGTTCAGCCTCCTCACCCTCAACCAGGACGGCTGCATGGTAGTTACCGTCATGAAGGTAGTCACCCAGTTCCGTCTTGCAGAGTGATTTGGCAAATCCTTTGCACTGCGCGGCAGCTTCCCCGGGAACAAGTAGCGAGAGGAAGAGCGTAACCATTAAAATCTGTATAAGCTGTCTCATCGGTATCTAGTTTACGTATGAATTCCTGATCTCTGCCACCTTATCCCTGATTTCCAGGAAAACCTCCTGCTTCATGTCTGATTTTGCCGCACCGGTGATCTCCGTCATGCCGATCTTTTCATTGTACTGCGCATTTGAGGGTGTGGTTGACCGTTCAATCTTGTCAAAGATGGCTTTCAGATCGTGTATGGGCCCGAGGAGTTCTCGTATAGCGGTATTGTCAGTATATGTTTCCAGAAGGCGTATCATATCATCGACTGACATCTTCTGGTCAGCGATGGTTTGTACCAGTTTGTTGCCCTTATAGTTTTTCATATCAACCAGCCTGGTTGATATATAAAGCCCTTCTATAAAGCCTCCCGCAATAATTGTAGCAGCCACGGCATGCTGTTCATCATCCTCAAGATAAGCCTGTGAATTGAGGAATGTCTCCGAGACTATCTCCATGATAACATCTCGGTTATTGATATTCTGCTCAAGCCGCTCAACGGTGGTCTCGTCGATGGCATCAAGAATACCCAGGCCTGTGGCCATGTCCTCAGCCGCCTCCATATAATTGACCAGCAAGGAGGTCTCATCATACATGCTCGCAAAACTGAGGTCACAAACATATGTGCCCAGATTAAGCGCCATGCTCTTGCTGGAGGTATAGTTGCTCTTGTTCTCAACAGGATTCAGCAGTGTAGCATCAAACCTCGCCCCTGCTTCCTTCATCAGCTGAGCCACCTCGAGCGGTGTAGGCAACGCATTGAATACCTTCTCGGCATTCTTTATCTGCTCCATCGTCTGCTCATCAGGACTGACGGCCTCCGCCTTATCCCTGGATGCATCACCCCTGGTTTTTCCCTTGCATGAGGTGGCAACCAGGCAGAATGCCAGAGCGGTTACACCCAGAATCAGTGGCAGAATCTTAAGCTTACTGTTCATAGTATTTGTAGTTTATGATTTCACAGGCCTTCTCCAGACCAATTTACACTTTTTTAATAAACGAATTTGCCATGAACTTATTATTTAGCAATAAATTTGTTCCAAAGCAAACCGGATGGAAAGATCAGCAAAGAAACTGTCAGAACTGGAAAGGATACTCGAAAAGGGAACCCGAAGAGAGATAAATGACCGTATCAGGCTGCTCCGCACCGAAATGCCTTTCGGGGGTGCACTGAAGATGCTTGCAATGTTTTATGACAAGACCGGAGATCATATCCTCAGGGCCGCAATATCAGACCTGTTCAATGATATAAAGGAAAGATCGGCCATGGCCGAAGTGATTGAATCGATCTCTGCAGTAAGAAAACCGGATTCCAGGGCAATGCTCATCTCGTCATGCTGGCAGTCAGGACTTGATTATTCCCCGTTTGCAGTGACACTTGCCGAATATTTTGTTTCAGGTGATTATATGACCTCTCTCGAATGCTTCACGGTACTCGACACCTGTGCCTCATCAATAAGCCACAATGACCGCGCCAGAATAATAATTACCATGCAGGAGAAGAAGGCGTCATGGGAAACACCAAAGCAGATACTTGCCGGTGAGCTCATAGCCTTGCTGAAAGGCTGAAGCCCGGGCAACCTGCAGAACAGCTTTCTATATGTAGGAGCTGTAATGCTTCATAAACTGCGACCGCTCAAACAGGGATGGATTGTCAATATTCCTGTAATTAAGCTTTCCCCTGAAGTCGCTTATGCTTTTGAACTCCTTGTTGTCCATCCACCTGCGCAGAGTCTCATTGATCTCTGACACAACCGCAAACCCCCTCTTGTATAGGGCAGAGCAGACCTGTACCGTAGTAGCGCCGGCCAGCAGGTACCTGATCGCATCCTCACCGGTATATACACCCGTGGAGGCAGAGATTTCAATATTGATATCCTGGGCACTGACCATAGCTATCCAACGAAGCACGTACCGCTGTTCAAGAGGATTGGAAAGCACCGGGGCAGGCACAATGTTCATATTGTTGATATCAATGTCAGGCTCGTAGAACCTGTTGAACATAGTCACCCCCGCAGCTCCGTGGTTGTGCATCTGCCACACGAAGTTCAATATGTTTGAAAACTTCGGGCCGATTTTGACGCTGACCGGAATCTTAAGCTTTCTCTTAAGGTTGTCAATTATCCTGAAGTAAACCTTCTCCGAATCAGCACTGCTTTTCTGCTTGTCAGTGGGTACGAAGAAGATATTCACCTCAAGCGCACTGGCGCCTGCCTTCTCTATCTCAAGTGCAAAGTCAATCCATCCCTCGGGTGAGAAGCAGTTGATGCTTGCTATAACAGGTATCTTCACCTTCTTGCGTGCTCCGGCTATCAGGTCAAGATAAGCGTCAACACTGTTGGTACGGGTATAGTACTTAAGGTAATCGTCTGCTTCGGGGTATGATTCCTGTGACGACAATGAATGGGCCTGTGAAACTATCTGTTCCTCAAACAGGGATTTCAGGACAACTGCTCCGGCTCCGGCTGCCTCAGCCTCAACGATTGATTCCACCCTGGAGGTGAAATTGGAACTGCCCACGATAATGGGACTGCTGAGGTCGAATCCCAGGTAGCGTGTGTTGATTATGCTCATCTTGCTTTAATTATTTCGTTCTCCAAATATAAGTGTTCCTATTCGAATCATGGTACTTCCCTCACTGACAGCCAGGGGCCAGTCACCCGACATTCCCATCGAGATCTCCCTGAAGTGGCTGCTGCCGGCGAAATACTTCTCACGAATCCTGCCGAAAAGATTGTAAAGGGCCCTGAACTCTGACCGGACCTTATCCATGTCATCGGTGAATGTTGCCATCCCCATCACTCCGCATATCCGTGCTGCCTTCAGCGAGTCAGATACCTGACGCCAGTCAGTCTCTTCCATATCCTCCAGTGAGAAACCTGACTTGGTCTCTTCCGCAGCGATATGAACCTGCAGAAGACACTCTGTGCATTTCCCCTGCGCCAGTGCGCTTGCATCTATCAGCCGCAGAAGCCTGAGTGAATCAACCGACTCAATTACAGAGGCTGCTGCAACTGTCTGTTTCACCTTGTTTGACTGCAGGCGACCTATGAAATGCCATGAAATATCATCAGGAAGCAAGGGCTTTTTTGCTATCATCTCCTGCACCCTGTTCTCACCAAAGATGCGGAGTCCTGCCCTGTATGCCTCAAGAATCTCTTCCTCTGTGCGTGTTTTGGTTACTGCAACCACGCTGACGCCTGGAGGCAACTCATCAAGCAGCTTCCTGATGTTTTCTGCAATATTGCTAATCATGGCACCGGACTGCCATCAGTCAAGTTTATGAATCACCAGGCCGCTTCTGAGCTTGGGTTCGAACCATGTGGTTTTTGGAGGCATGATGTTCCCGGTATCAGCTATGGTAATCAGCTGTTTCATGGATACGGGATAGAGTGCAAAGGCCACCTTCATTTCACCGCTGTCAACCCTTTTCTTCAGCTCGCCGAGACCCCTGATGCCACCGATAAAATCTATCCGCTTCGAACGCCGCAGATCCTGTATGTCAAGCAGAGGCTGCAAAACCTGTTCGCTAAGGATAGTCACATCAAGAACCCCGATGGGATCATCATCAGAATATGTACCCTCTTTGGCCGTCAGGCTATACCATTTGCCATCAAGATACATTCCGAAATTGTGAAGCCTGGCAGGCCTGTGAATCTCACTTCCCTTCTCACTGATATCAAATGATTCCTTCAGCTTTTCGAGAAACTGTTCGGGTGTCATACCATTGAGGTCCTTCACAACCCTGTTGTAATCGAAGATCTTGAGCTGGTCATCAGGGAAGATTACTGTCATGAAATAGTTGTACGACTCATCGCCCCTGTGGGCCGGATTCTTCTCTTTCTTTTCCTTACCGACACGCGCTGCAGCTGCTGTACGGTGGTGACCATCAGCAACATACATATAAGGAACCTTTTCAGCAAAAAGCTTTTCGATTCTTTCATTGGTCTTTCTGTCCCATACTACCCAGAAGTGATGGCCAATGCCGTCTTCAGCAACGAAGTCGTACTCGGGTTTCTCATCCTTCACGATCTTTTCAACAATTTTGTCAATCTCCTCAACAGCAGGATAGGTATAGAACACCGGTTCAATGTTGGCATTGTTTGCCCGGACGTGGGTCATGCGGTCTTCCTCCTTATCAGGACGGGTCAGCTCGTGCTTTTTGATCTTGCCTGAAAGATAATCATTCACTGCTGCGGCGCCCACGATGCCGTATTGCGTACGGCCTTCCATGGTCTGGGCATAGATGTAGAAATATCTTTCCTTGTCTTCTGCCAGCCACCCCTTTTTCTGCCATAGGTTAAAATTTTCAAAGGCCTTCTGATATACCTCCTCCGAGTGCACGTCAGTGCCTTCGGGCAGGTCTATCTCGGCTTTGGTGATGTGTAGCAGTGATTTTTCCTTACCCTTTGCCATCACGGCTGCCTCTTCGGAGTTCATCACGTCATAGGGAAGGCAGGCAATCTCTGCTGCAAGATTGGCCGGGGGCCTGAGCCCCCGGAAAGGTTTAACAACAGCCATATCTGAAATTTATCTCTTACTATTTGGGTTTATTAACTCTGAAAGTCTGGTCACCTGTTGCAAAGAATGAAACTATCTGACGTGCAGCAGCCACTCCGGCATTAATGTTTGCCTCTGCTGTCTGGGCTCCCATTTTCTTTGGTGTAAAGAAATAGCGGCCGGCGAACTTCTGTGCAAACAGCTCTGCATTATCAGGGGTTACATCAGAAAGATACTTCAGGTCACCTCTCTTTTCCATCATGGCGACCAGTTCTGCCTCATTGATAACCTCCTTGCGGGCGGTGTTAATAAGCACTGCTCCCTGTGGCATCAGTGACAGAAGCTTTTCTCCTATGGAGCCCTTTGTCTGTTCATTTGCAGGAATATGCAATGAAACATACTGGCAGCCAGAATAAAGGTCTTCAATGGTGGCCACCGGGGTGACACCGGCTTCCTCAATAATCTTGCCGTCAATAAAGGGGTCAAAAGCACAAACCTTCATCCCGAATCCTGATGCAATGCGGGCCATGCACCTGCCTACAGCACCGAATGCATGGAGGCCCAGGGTCTTGCCCATCAGTTCGGAGCCCGCTTTGCCGTCGAAGCCTCCGCGTGCGCCATAGACCATCATCCCGAATGCAAGCTCTGCAACAGCATTTGAATTCTGCCCGGGAGTGTTCATGGCAACCACGTTGGCTGCCGTGCAGGCATTCAGGTCAAGATTGTCATAACCTGCTCCGGCCCTGACAACTATCTTAAGTTTAGGTGCAGCGGCAATCACCGCTGAATCAACAATATCCGAGCGGACTATCATTGCATCAGCATCAGCTGCTGCTGCATGAAGCTCCTGAGGGGTCTTGTACTTCTCAAGGATGGTGAGTTTGTGACCTGCCTTCTCCACCACCTCACGGATCATGGATACCGCAACGGGTGCAAATGGTTTTTCAGTTGCTACAAGAATATTCATATCGTCCTCCTGTTTTTTAGTGTTTGTTTTCAAATTCCTTCATGCACTCTACCAATGCCCTTACACTCTCAATCGGGAGAGCATTGTAGAGAGACGCACGGAAGCCTCCCACAGAGCGGTGACCGGCAATGCCCACCATACCCTTCGACTTGGCAAAATCGCCAAACTCCTTCTCGAGCTCCTTGTAGTTGTCAGACATGACGAAACAGACGTTCATCAGCGACCTGTCCTCCGGATCGGGTACAGTTACCTTAAACAGCTTGTTGCGCTCGATCTCATCATATAGCAGTGCTGCCTTCTCCTGGTTGATCTTCGCCATTGCTGCCACTCCACCCTTCTGCTTCAGCCACTCGAGGGTTTTCAGGGCTGCAAATACAGGAAGTACCGGAGGTGTGTTGAACATTGAACCCTTATCGATATGGGTCTTGTAGTTCAGCATCGTGGGTAACTGGCGGGTAACCTTGCCAAGGGCAGAATCCTTAATGATGACGAAGGTTACGCCGGCCGGTGCAAGGTTCTTCTGTGCACCGCCATAGATGACCGAATACCTGGAAACATCAACCGGACGGCTGAAGATATCCGATGACATGTCAGCCACGAGTGGCACCTTTACATCCGGATCCTTCTTCCACTGCGTACCAAAAATGGTGTTATTGGTTGTAATATGGAAATAGTCAACGTCTGAGGGAATATCAAAATTCTTTGGTATGTAGTTGAAGTTGCGATCTTTTGATGATGCCACCTCAATAACCTCTCCGAAAAGTTTGGCTTCCTTAATAGCTCTGCTTGCCCACTCACCGGTATTTATGTAGGCAGCCTTCTTCTCCATCAGGTTCATCGGAAGCATCGCAAACTGCAGGCTGGCGCCTCCTCCGAGGAAGATAACTGAATAACCTTCAGGTATGTCAAGCAGTTCCTTGACGTGAGTGACAGCACTCTCCATGACAGCATCAAACTCCTTGCTGCGGTGTGAGACCTCCATAATGGAAAGGCCGGTTCCTGCAAAATCCCTGATAGCTTCAATCACCTTTTCATTGGTGTACTGGGGCATGATTGAAGGCCCTGCGTAGAAATTGTGTTTTTTCATTTCGTGATTTTTTATTTGTTCTTGTAATTCATTTCAATCTGTTTATGCCGCCGGATGTGACCGACTGCGGCAATGTAAATGCTCAGAGGGTAGTCAGCCTGCCACCCCTGAGCACCGGTATCACATCTGTTACATCAAATTTATGACAATAAGGAATACAATCATCCAGCCCCTTGTCTCTGAGTCTGGATCTCTGGGCTGCCTTCTCCATATAACCAAGGAGATCAGTCCTTGCCATCATCCAGAGGTCGGTGGCGGCATGCACTGAGTCACATATAGTGCAGAACTTCCCGCTTTCCAGGAGCCTTGTGGCCATAGCCCCTGCACATACCGCATCTTCGAGGCTGAAGCGTTTTTTCCATCCGGCACATACAATCACCACTTTACGTCCCTGTTCAGCAATCCAGTTGCAGAGGACAGAGATGTTGAGCCATGAACCTATGACCACGTCATGGCAGACAGAAGCACGTTTCATGATGCCGGTGCCATTGGTAGTGCTGTAGACAACGCTCCTGCCCTTCACCTTTTCAGGAGTGAAGTTGAACGGAGAGTTGCCGAAATCGGCAAAGTCAAGCACGTATCCATCGCGCTCGGCGGCAACCAGGTACCCCCGGGCTTTCATCGCCCTTGCCTCTTCAACCGTCTCAACGGGTATTATCTCCCGGACTCCATTGGCGAATGCGGTACAGATGGAACTTGTAGCCCGGAGCACATCTATTATGACCACTACAGCCTCGCTGTCAGCATGCGCTTCAAAGGCTGCGGGGGTAAAACATATTTCCAGGCTGTTCTGTGTCATGGATGCAATAATACCGGTTAATATTCACTGTTTGTAAAATGGCAGGGTCGTGACCTTTGCCTTGAGGTCTCTGCCCCTGACACGGATGAATATTTCGGTATCACTCTTCCAGAAGCCCTTGTTCAGATATGCCAGGCCTATCCCCTGCTTCAGTGAGGGAGCCATGGTTCCCGAGGTGACCTCTCCTATCTGGTTGCCATCTGCATCAACCACCTCATAATGCTGCCTGGGAATTCCCTTGTCAATCATGACAAAACCCTTGAGGCGTCTTTCGGGTCCCTCTTCCTTCTGTTTCAGGAGCAGATCCCTGCCAATGAAATCCTTGCCCGGAACGAACCTGGTAATCCATCCCAGACCTGCTTCTATTGGAGTAGTGGTATCATTGATATCATTTCCGTAAAGGCAGAATCCCATCTCAAGACGGAGAGTATCCCTGGCGCCCAGACCGACAGGCTTTATTCCAAACTCTTCACCTGCCCTGAAAACCTCTTCCCAGAGACGTGGGGCATCGGCATTCCTGATATATATCTCGCACCCGCCCGAGCCTGTATATCCTGTAATTGAGAAGATAACATCATCTATTCCGGCAAACTTCAGCACCTTGAAGGTGTAATATTCCATGTCGGTGACAGGCTCATCGGTCAGCTTCTGCATGGCTTTGAGCGCCATCGGACCCTGCACTGCCAGCTGGGCTGTTCCGTCCGAGGCATTGTTCAGTTCCCCGCCCGGTCCTGCGGTGATGCCGAAAGCGGCTGCATGCTTTACACACCATTCCCAGTCCTTCTCAATGTTGGCCGCATTGACCACAAGAAGATACTTCTCAGCGCTGAACCGGTAAACGAGAAAATCATCCACAATGCCTCCCCTGTCATTCGGAAAACAGGCGTACTGTACCTTGCCGTCAGTCAGGGCAGAAACATCATTTGAGGTGATATACTGAAGGAAATCAAGGGCGCGCGGACCATTGACCCAGAATTCACCCATATGCGAAACATCAAATACGCCAACCCCGGAACGTACCGTGAGATGCTCTTCCGTAATCCCCGTATATTCTACAGGCATATTGTAGCCTGCAAAAGGAATTATCCTGGCACCGAGTGCCTCATGATACTTTAGAAAAGGAGTATTTTTCATTTGATTAAACTTTTGATTAAGTGGCAAAAATAGGCATTTTCGGACGAAAAAAAGCTGCTATATATCATTTTTGACACCGGTTCTTCAGGTCGTTCAAATGCTGTACTGGTTTTATAATGACTATATTTGTAATCTCAAAACAGCGAAGAAATGGAATATAGAGTATTCAGGCCCGAATACCTGTTGAGCATCACGGGAGGTGATATGGAGACCATGAATGAGATTGCCGGGATATTCGGCAGCCAGGTGCCGGAATTCGTAAATGACATGAAGAGCCTGCTCGGTCAGGAGAAGTATTACGAACTGGGTCTGCTCGCTCATAAGGCCAAAGGATCGGTGACCGTTCTTGGCATGGATGAAACCGCCAAAATGCTTAAGGAGTTTGAATTGCTTGCAAAAGCCGGGGAGCAGAAGGAGAAATACAGCGGGTTTATATCCAGGTTTGAAGCTGATACAAGTATGGTCATGGCCGAGGTAGAAGACTACCTCTCCAAAAACAGGTAATTGTTTATGGTGGTGACCGACAGTACAGACGGTATTGAGATCCTGAGTTTCAGGACCGACCGTATCAATGCTCTCAACGTGGATGTGATAAGGCCCGTTATCCTGAAACTCTTTGAGACTCCGTATACCAAAGTTGTCATAGACATGGCAGGTGTCAACTATCTTGACAGCACAGGCTTTGCCATGTTCCTCCACCTTCTCAGGGTGGCACGGTCAAATTACTGCACCTACAGGCTTTGCTCACTTACCCCGGGGGTACTGGAGCTTTTCGAAATGCTCCGTTTGCACCATTCGCTGGATATTTACCCTGACCGGGAGACCTGCCTGGAAAGTTATCGTCAGAACTCGCCCTATTAGGCGTTTGTAATCACCAGTTCGCCTGACTGCACATCTATCTTTACTTTTCTGCTTTTATCAATGGAGCCGGCAATGATCTTTTTGGAGAGCTCATTGACTATTTCCTTTTGAATCAGCCGTTTCACGGGCCGTGCCCCGAATAGCGGATCAAAGCCCCTCTCTGCCAGCCAGGCCACTGCCTTCTCCGTAAGCTCACTGCTTATACCCTTCTCCTCAAGCATCTGTGCAACGCGGCTGAACTGCATCATTACCACCTCCCTTATCTGCATAAGGGTCAGTGGCCTGAACATCACTATCTCATCAACCCTGTTGACAAACTCTGGTCTGAGGGTTGTGCGAAGCATCTGTACCAGATCGGCCCTGAGCTCCTCAGCCTTCTCCTCTGTCATTTCACCGCTGCTCTCTTCAATGCTCTCACGGATAAGCGATGAGCCAAGGTTGGATGTCATGATAATAATCGTGTTACGGAAGTTTACAGTCCTTCCCTTATTGTCTGTCAGCCTGCCGTCGTCAAGCACCTGGAGCAGTATGTTGAACACATCAGGGTGGGCCTTTTCGATCTCATCAAGCAGCACCACCGAATATGGCTTGTGCCTTATGGCTTCCGTGAGCTGGCCACCCTCGTCGTAACCAATGTATCCCGGAGGTGCCCCTATAAGCCTTGATACGCTGTGGCGCTCCTGGTATTCGGTCATGTCAATGCGCGTCATCAGGTTCTCATTGTTGAACAGATATTCAGCCAGGGCCCTAGCCAGTTCGGTCTTGCCGACACCAGTGGTACCGAGAAATATGAATGAGCCCACCGGCCTCTTCTCATCCTGCAGTCCGGCTCTTGAACGGCGCACAGCATCCGAGACTGCCCTTATGGCCTCATCCTGGCCAACAACCCTGCGGTGAAGTTCCTCCTCCAGTCTCAGTAGCTTCTCCTTCTCACTCTCAAGCATCCGCGAAACGGGTATGCCTGTCCACCTTGACACGATCTCGGCAATATCATCTGACCGCACATCGTCACGTACCATTGAGCCGGCATTCCGCTTTTCAGCTATCTCCGCATTCAGTTCCTCAATCTCCTTTTCATTGTCAGTGAGTTTGCCATAGCGTATCTCGGCAACCCTTCCGTAGTCACCTGCCCTTTCAGCTCTCTCAGCCTCGAACCTGAGCTCCTCTCCTTCCTGTTTCTTTTTCTGCAGGTTTTCCACCAGGTCCTTTTCAGCGCGCCAGCGTGCCTTGAGCTCATCGCGCCCTGCAGCCAGATCAGCAATCTCTTTTGACAGCTCCTTCTCCTTGACTGTGTCGCCATCACGCTTCACTGCCTCCCGTTCTATCTCAAGCTGCCTGATCTGCCTGTCTGCCGTATCAATCTCCTCAGGCACCGAGTTCATCTCGAGCCTCAGCCTTGCTGCCGCCTCATCAATGAGGTCAATGGCCTTGTCCGGCAGAAACCTGTCTGTGATGTAACGATATGAGAGGTCCACGGCAGAGATGATAGCCTCATCCCTGATGATCACCTTATGGTGCGTTTCATACCTCTCCCTGAGCCCCCTGAGGATGGAGATGGCATCTGCCCTGTCAGGCTCATCTATCATCACTGTCTGGAATCTCCTTTCGAGGGCTTTGTCTGTTTCAAAATACTTCTGGTATTCATTCAGCGTTGTTGCGCCTATGGCGCGAAGCTCTCCCCTGGCAAGCGCCGGTTTGAGGATGTTGGCTGCGTCCATTGCACCCTCGACCTTGCCCGCACCGACGAGAGTATGTATCTCATCAATGAACAGGATTACGTCACCGTCAGATGCAATAACCTCATTTACAACTGACTTGAGCCTTTCTTCAAATTCACCCTTGTACTTTGCACCCGCGATGAGCGCTCCCATATCAAGCGAAAATATCCGCTTCCTGACAAGGTCCTCAGGGATGTCTCCGCGCACAATCCTTTGCGCAATACCCTCCGCGATGGCTGTCTTGCCCACGCCAGGCTCACCTACAAGGATGGGGTTGTTTTTGGTCCTGCGTGACAGTATCTGCAGCACCCTCCTTATCTCCTCGTCACGGCCAATGACAGGGTCCAGCTTCCCGGCCCTGGCACGCTCATTCAGGTCTATGGCATACCTGTTCAATGAATCATATGTCTCCTCTGATGTCTGGCTGTTCACCTTCGCGCCCTTGCGCAGATCAGCTATAGCCTTCAAGAGACCTGAAGTAACCATGCCGTTATCCTTCATGAGTTGCGAGATGCTGTCAGCAGATTCGGAGAGTGCCAGCAGCAGGTGCTCAACAGATACAAACCTGTCCTGCATCTTTGCGGCATGATCCGCAGCACGCCTGAATACCCCGGCGACATTCTGAGAAAAATATGGTTCGCCCCCGCTTACCCTGGGGTAGCCGTCAATGATGGCATCAAGAGCCTTGCCGAAACCTGCCGGATTTCCACCGGTTTTGGACATGATATATGAGACAATGCTCTCAGCCTCAGTCAATATTCCTTTAAGCAGATGGCCACACTCAATGGCCTGCTGACCCTTGCCCGAGGCAATGGTCACAGCCTTCTGTACAGACTCCTGTGCTTTTATTGTAAAATTTTCGAAGTTCATAGTTTTACTCTTTTTACCTGCACTGTTCAATTTATTTGCCAATTGCCTGCAAGTGCTCAATTCATGCCATTATGACAGACAAGAGATAATATAGAAGGTGCCATGCCGTTATATAATCACGATTCAGGAGACCAAATGCCGTTATTGAAACCTCTCAGGGATGAATGAGAAAATACTTAATACCCTGATGCATCTCTTTGCCATCATTGCCCCGGCACAGGGTAATGAGAGCGACAGGCGGGGAGTGGTAGAGGCATTTCTCACACCCCAGCTCAACCAGGAGGGGGTAAAAGCATACCTGAAAATCTTTGATGCATACTATGCCGAGGCCCAGAAGAGACTGAAGAAGGGCAAGGAAGTCCGCCGAAACTCATCGATATCAGTAAGGATTATCAAGATCTGCTATGAGATCGGCACACAGCTGACCCTCAATCAGAAGATCATCGTGCTGGTACAGTTACTCGAATACTGCCGGTCTGACAATAAGGAGGTAAGCAACACCGAACTCGAATTCATTATTACTGCTGCAGAAGGCTTCAATATCGATCCGGAGGATTACCTGCTGATCCGGCAATTCGTTCTGTCAACAAGGGATGAGGTTCCTGAATCATCTCAGATATTGATTATTGACAGTGACAGGGTCAACCGATATGAGAAGACCCACCACATTGTCAACGACTCATTCAGGGGCCAGGTCAGGGTACTGAACCTGCCGCAGGCTGACATGCTCTTCATCAGGGCATTCGGCACCGGGGAACTGCTCCTGAGCGGCCAGCTGAGACATGAAGACAGGGTCTACCTCTTTGAGAGGGGCGCCTCTCTTAAGTTCATGAGCAGCAAACCTATCTATTACTCAGAGGTCATAAGGCAATTCCTCGACGAAAGCGCCCTGGCTTCACGGGTGGTCTACGAGGTAAATGATATCGAATACAAGTTCAAGGGCGGACAGGTAGGTCTGCACCGCATGAGCTTCGCGGAAGAGTCAGGAAGGCTTATCGGGATCATGGGATCATCCGGGGCTGGCAAATCAACCCTCCTGAACGTCCTTAACGGCATCAACAGACCTGACTCGGGCGAAGTGCTTATCAACGGCATCAACATACACGATGAACCGGACAAGATCAAGGGACTGATAGGGTTTGTGTCACAGGATGACCTCCTGATTGAAGAGCTGACTGTATTTGAGAACCTGTTCTACAATGCAAAGCTCTGTTTCGACAACCTTGATGATGAGGCTATCACCAGCAAGGTGGATGATGTACTGCACAGCCTTGGCCTGTTTGAGATTAAGGATATGAAGGTGGGAACCCCGCTCAATAAGAAAATTTCAGGTGGTCAGCGCAAACGGCTCAATATTTCACTTGAGCTGATCAGGGAACCTGCAATAATGTTCCTTGATGAACCCACATCAGGTCTCTCTTCACTCGACTCAGAAAATATTCTTGACCTTCTCAATGATCTGAAACTCAAGGGCAAACTGATATTCGTCGTCATCCACCAACCCTCTTCAGACATCTTCAAGATGTTTGACAGGCTCATCTTCCTCGATTCTGGCGGATACATGATCTATTATGGCATCCCGGTAAGGGCCATTGACTACTTCAAGGACAAGGTACAGCTTCCGCGATACAATGACAGTGAGTGTCATGCATGCGGGAATGTTAACCCGGAACAGATCTTCAGTATCGTGGAGTCAAAGGTGCTTGACGAATTCGGGAGGCCGACGATGACGAGAAAGGTATCCCCGGCCGAATGGAGCGCCTATTTCAATTCCCGTCGTGAAGAGCTACCACCGCATCCGGTGGCCGGCAACGGCATACCTGAGATAACGCTGCGCACACCGGGCAGGCTTAAGCAGATGGCGGTATTTGTCAAACGTGACATACTCGCCAAACTCTCTGACTCGCAATACCTCATTATTACCCTTCTCGAAGCGCCGGTACTGGCCCTGTTCCTGGCATTCATTATAAGGTATTTTGATGAAAGCGTAAGCCAGCCCGTCTACACCCTGCTTCAGAATGACAACCTCCCGGTTTATATCTTCATGGCAGTGATAGTGGCAATATTCATGGGCCTGACAGTCAGCGCGGAGGAGATCATCAAGGACAGGAAAATCCTCAAGCGGGAAGCTTTCCTTAATCTCAGCTGGAACAGCTACCTGCTCTCAAAAATATGTGTTCAGTTCCTGATCTCTGCAATCCAGGCCGCATCATTCGTTGCCGTTGGAAATACAGTATTCGGAATACGCGGTATGTGGTTCGAATATTGGCTGGTGCTCTTCTCATGCTGGGCAACGTCCAACATGATGGGACTGCTGATCTCTGACAGTTTCAAGACGGTAGTTACGATTTACATCCTGATTCCGTTCCTCGTTATACCTCAGATCATACTGAGCGGAATAATTGTGAAGTATGACAAGCTTAATCCCACTATCTCGTCACCTGTCTCGATACCGCTTTACGGTGAGGTCTTTGCAGCCAGGTGGGGTTATGAGGCGCTGGCCGTGGACCAGTTTATAAACAACAGGTTTGAAAAGCAGTTCTACGGTTATGACAAGGTCATCAGCACTGCCAAGTTCAGGAAAGACATCTGGTATAATGAGATGAAAAGCATCCTCTCAAGGCTGGAGAGCAACCTTGAGAGAGAGAGGCTTGATAAATCATCAGTAAATGACATGATGCTCATCAGGAACGAGATCGAAGAGGAGCTCGGTTTTACTGCAGCCGTAACGTTTGACCCGGGCATCATAAATCCGGATTCCATCACCGCTGAGGCACTCGCTGCGGCACGCGATTACATAGAGAGAGTCAGGCGCTATTATATTGAAGTGTCGCGGAACGCTGTCGAAGCGCGTGACAAGGTTATCATTGCCTTTGAGCAGGCTGACAGGGAAGCATTTATCCGGATGAAGAAACAGCACACCAATGAATCTCTCGAGGAGTTTGTAAGGAACGACAATGAAAAGGACAAGATAAAGCGATACCGTGACAGGCTCTACCAGAACTATGACCAGATATTCTTTGATCCGACGCACCCGTTGGTAAAGGCGCACTTCTATGCGCCGCAGAAACAGGTGTTCGGGCTCTTTTTTGGCACGCTGGCAGTCAATACGGCAGTCATCTGGTTTATGACCATCTGTCTTTACATCCTGCTCTACTTCAGGGTTCTGCATCACATCCTTGATTCTTCGGAAAAGTTCATCAGGGTGATGCGCACGAAGCGCGAAAGAGGCTAAAGTTTATAAAAGCGATGCGTACGAAGCGCAAATGAGGCTGAAGTTTATAAGAACGATGCGCACGAAGCCCGAATGAAGCTGAAGATTATAAGAGTGATGCGCACGAAGCGCAAATGAGGCTGAAGGAGATAATATATAAGGGGCATCTGTCTGATGACAGATACCCCCCCCTTTCAATATCGTAACCGATCTGATTCTGTGCCGAAGCCGGGTTACTCGACTATCTCAATCATCTTGAAAGGCACCTTGATGATGGAATCATAGTCCTCACCTGCCTCCAGCATATCCTCATCGTCTTCCTCGTAGAACCAGTTGATTACCACGTCATGTTTTGACCTGTGAATGGCTTCCAGGCGCTTGAAGACGTCAAGTATGCATTTTGAGGAGCTGGTATTGAAATATTCAAGGCGGATGTTGACAACCGTTTTGTCAAGCGGAGTCTGCATGTACTGGTCAAGCCATTCATTCAGTGGCTTGTAGAATTCCACCGAGTTCTCCGGTATCGACCTCCCCTTAATTTCAAATACACCATCCCTTGTATCAAACTTTATCGACGGTGTCTTCGGTGTTCCTTCAATAATGATCGGTTCCATAACTATCTTTTTTTTGTTAATTTTTCTATACCTGTGCCACCACTGCAGTGAGCCGGAACGCAGTATTCAGACTATCGTATTGCCTGAACCTGAAATCAATGCGATGGCCTGTCTTCCTGGCTATATCAAGTAACCCCAGTCCGCCAAGCCCCTTCTCCGTTATCTCCTGATTATTAAGGACATCCTTATACTGTTCCTTAATCTCTTCAGGAGTAGAACGGTTTATCCTGGTCAGTTTCTCCTCAAGCTCCTTAACTCTCACAATGGCCACAAAATTGCATGTTGTGATGCGATAACCCCTTTCGGTTTTTTCCATCACCACCAACCCAAACCTGTCAGGCCTGGCAGCATGGTAACCTCTCGGCACCCTGTCTGAATGGTGATAGAGGTTCTGAAGGCTCTCCACCAGCACATTGTAAACCTTCTTTCTCAGCCTGGGGGCTTCACGCGTCGCAAACAACTTTGCCTCCACAAGGTCCAATGCCTTCGTTATTGTGTCCGACTCAACATTTCCCTTGTAATAAAGGACTGCTCCTCTGATGTCAAGGTCGCTCACAAGATTTTCAAGGTCAAAGCTCATCGGGCCTCTGTGCAAGTATACAAAGCTAGAACGAGTAACAAAAATATATTATTGTTGACAAAAGCCAACATACCCTCTTATTATTTTGGAAATGACAACCTTTTTTTGAATCTGAATGCACCGGTTAGTAACAAAACCTGTTTCAGGCACCGGAAACATTTTTATGTTTTCTGGTTCCTCCGTAGAGCTCATAGCCCTGGAAACGGCATTCAATATCACCGTTGAGAAGGTCGAACTTGCGAAAAGGTTTAAGCGCTACCTTCCTGAGCGAATCCATGTCACCCGACAGGATCCAGGCAGTGTAACCCTCATAACGGTGCTTCAGCACTGAACCGATCCTGCCATAGAACTCATCCATATCAGGTGTTCCCAGGCGCCTGCCATATGGCGGGTTGATAATCAGCATTCCGTTTTCAGCCGGAGGAGGTGATTCAAAGAAATCACGTCCGGATATCTCAACGGTATCCTCCAGGCCTGCTGCCCTGACGTTTGCCCTGGCAATGGCACAGGCTTCAGCAGATATGTCACTGCCGAATATCGCGGCTGGTGATTTTCTTTCCCGCTTTTCGGCATCGAACCTGACTGACCTGAAGAGTGCAGCATCATAATCCTTCCATCTCATGAATCCGAAATTTTTCCTCATTCTCCCGGGAGCAATATTGCATGAGATGAGCCCGGCTTCCGTCACTATGGTACCTGATCCGCACATGCCATCAGTCAGTGGTGTTCCGGGCTTCCAGCCCGAAAGGGCTATCAGCCCCGCGGCAAGCACCTCGCTCAGAGGAGCCTCCGACATTCTCCGGCGGTAACCTCTCCTGTAAAGAGGCACCACCGTTGAGTCAATTGATATGGTTACCCTGTTGTTGCTGATGTGAACGTTCACCAGCAGGTCGGGATCCTTCGCATCCACCGACGGCCTTCTGAGTGTCAGCCTGCGGAAGAAATCGGCAATGGCATCCTTCACCAGCAGGGCTGCATAGCCCGAATGGGGAAAATGGGGAGAATTGACAACTGCCGTCACCGCAATTGTTTTACCGGGGTCAAGATAACGGTCCCACTCGATGGCAACCGCCCCATTGTACAGGTCTTTCTGACCGGAAATGGCGAATGATGATACAGGCATAAGCACTGACAGCGCAAGACGACTGCAGTAGTTGACAGTGTACAGCAGCAGTTTTGACCCTTCAAAGGCAACTGCCCTGTTGAGGACAGCAATACCGGAAGCGCCAAGGCCCTTCAGCTCCTCAGCCAAAACCTGTTCAAGACCATAGTGAGTTTTTGCAAGAAGCTTCATTACTGTGGCTTACGATATCCGAGAAGCGTCTCGTAGAGCTGAGAATCATTCAGCACTTCAAGTGCCTTACTGATTGCCTGGTCATTCTCATTGATAACCATGAAATACTCATTCATATCCCAGATGTCACGGGCTATGAGAGCCTTCATCACTGATTTTATCTCGGGGGCAGATAGATTATACTGCGTCTGGTCAAACCTGACACCGTTCTTCTCCCCTGCCGCCTTCAGCCCTTCAATGGCTGCAGCGTCAATTTCATACTCTCTGCTGAATAGATCAAAACTCCTGTACCGCCGGGCAATATCTGACCGGTTACGGTCAGTGTAGGAAAGCATGTAATTCGTGAGAGTGGAAGTCCTGATAAGGTCACGGTAATAATCAGAATAATAAGTAGTATCAACAGGTATAAAGATATCCGGACTGATGCCTCCTCCTCCATAGACCACCCGTTTGTTCCTGATGGTTAAAGCCTTGAGTGAGTCTGGCAGGTTAAGGCTGTCAGGGTGTATAAGCTCTCCGTTGAAATATCTGCTGTAGAATGTCTGGAAATACTTGTCAAAACCCTCGTCATATGGAGTCTGGATGGAGCGGCCCGATGGGGTGTAGTATCTTGCAACGGTGAGCCTGACCTCTGAACCATCAGGAAGCGGAAACCTGTTCTGCACCAGGCCTTTGCCGAAACTGCGGCGCCCGATGATCACACCCCTGTCCCAGTCCTGCACCGCTCCTGCCAGAATCTCACTGGCTGAGGCGGAGCCCTCGTCAAGCAGTATGGCAACACGGGCCCTTGTAAGCTCTCCTGAAGGCATGCTACGGTATTCCTGCCTCGATGTATGCAATCCCTCGAGATATACAATCAGTTCCTCGTCCTTAAGAAGCTCATCGGCTATCTGAACCGCAGGGATCATATAACCTCCCGAGTTGCCCCTGAGATCTATCACCAGATGCTCCATTTTTCTCATTTTCAGCTTCTCAACTGCCTGCGAAAACTCAACGGCGGTCTGCTCTGAAAAACGGCTGAGCTTGATGTATCCCACATTATTTGTTACCATATATGCCGCATCAAGGCTGTTTACCGGTATCTTGTCACGGGTGATCGTAAAATCGAGCAGTTCCTTCTCTCCTTTCCTGAAGATCAGTACATCAACCTTCGTTCCCTTCGGCCCTCTGAGTCTCTTCTGTACCCCGGTGGTGGAGATACCCATGCCGGCAACCTTTTCACCGGCAATGAATATTATCCTGTCGCCGGCTATAATGCCAACCTTTTCCGACGGTCCTCCCGGAATGGGTGAGATAATTATAATCGTATCATTTAGCAGGTTGAACTGAATCCCGATCCCTTCGAAATTGCCCTGGAGCGGCTCATTCTCTTCCTGCACATCCTTTGCAGGTATATATACCGAATGAGGGTCAAGGTTACGAAGCGTGTTTATTATCATCTGCTCGGTCAGGGCTGAAATGTTGACACTGTCAACATAAATTGTCTCCAGCAGGGCAAGGGTTTTCCCCAGCTTGAATGTCTCCCGGGTTAGCCCCTGTGACCTGAGAGCAGTGCCCTGAAGCAGCAGGGCAGCAACAATTGTCAGAATAAGTCTCTTTGTCATTTCCGTTTTTTTCTCTTGACTTCACTTCAATTTCCATTCCAGGACTTCGGCGACGCAACAGAGGAGTAAATGCCATCCGACAGGCCAGGGATCAGGATTCTTTTCTGCACCCGTGATTTATTAAGGTGGTTATCAAAGAGTCAAAGATAATTAATCTGTTGTTACCAGGTTATCAGCCGATCTCATATGTATTACCTTCCCGTGCAGCTTCGGTAGCAGGAAAGATATTTCGCGCTTCATCCTCCAGCATTGTCGTTGACCGGTAACGGGAAGAAAAGTGGCCGAGCAACAGTCTGCCTGCTCCCGCTTCCAGTGCTACCCTGGCAGCATGGCTGGCCGTAGAGTGGAGGGTTTTGACCGCCAGTGCATCATTGTCGGCTCCGAAGGTGGCTTCATGGTAAAGAAGATCAACACCCTTCACGTATGACGGCAGTTTCTTAAACCAGCCGGTATCACTGCAGAAGGCATATGAGGCTGGCCGGCGGGGCTCCATGGTGACCTCGGTGCAAGGTATGATTTCGCCATTCTCACGGATTATATCACCACCCCTTCTCGCGGTGGCGATCTCTTCAATTGAAAGCCCGTATTCTGTGATCTTCTCCTTTATCATATTGCGGTCAGGCATCTTCTCCCTGAAAAGGTACCCATATGTCGGTATGCGGTGTTTCAGCGGAAAAGAGAATACCTCCACCCGCTTATCGTCAAGAACCTGCTTCAGGCTTCGCCCCGAGACCGTGTGAACGGCAAGGTCAAATCCGAGATTGATGTCAAAATCGGCCAGATGCCTGGTTATCAACTCCTCTGCCGGAGCAGGGGCATAAAGGTTAAGCGGCGTCTTCCTCCCCATAAGGTTATAGGTGGAAAGCAGGGGATAAACCCCGAAGAAGTGATCACCGTGAAGATGACTGATAAAAATATGGTTGATCCGTCCGAAACGGATTCTGTAGCGTCGCATCTGCATCTGCGTGCCCTCGCCACAGTCAATTAAAAACAACCGCTCATGCACATTGAGCACATGAGCGGTCGGATATCGGTCTGAGGTGGGCAGAGCAGAGCTTGTACCCAGTATGGTCAGCCTGAATGCCATGCAGCTGCCTCTTCTCAGGAGATGAGTTTCTCTGCCTCTTCTGTATCAGCGGTTATGGAGAGAACTGTATCAAGCTGCGAGATGGTTATCAGCCTCTCCACAGCCTCGTTCAGCCCACACAGCACAAAAGTACCGCCGGCGTTCTTGCAGAGCCTGTTTGCTACCAGTATGGCACTCAAACCCGACGAATCACAGTACTGGCACTTCTTAAGGTCAAGAATGATATTCTTCTCTCCCTTGCCTGAAATAAGTACCAGCTCCGACTTTAAAGAAGGTGCAATATGGGTATCAAGTTTTTCATTTTCAATGCTTATAACAGTGCACTGCTGCTTTTTGTCAATATTGAAATCCATAGCTGATTATTTTGGCAACTAAAAATAAGGTTATTTTTTCTTTTTACCTAGGCTTTTAGCTTCTTTTTCTTCCATCTCATCCTTGAGGGCCTGAAGCTCAGTTATGTCTCCGAGAGTCGTCTTCTCAAGGCTGGCCTTGATCTTGCGGGCTGCCTTCCTGGTGCTTTCAGCTTCGCTTCGCCTTGAGGCAGTTTCCGCACCCTTTCTTTCATCCTCAAAAACGCGGCTGTGAGAAACGATGATCTTCTTGGCTCCCTTGTTGAATTCAATCACCTTGAAGTTGAGCTTGTCTTCCACAGCAGCCTGGGTACCGTCTTCCTTCACAAGATGTTTAGGAGTTGCAAAACCTTCAACACCGTAAGGCAGCGCAATGATGGCGCCCTTGTCAAAGACCTCAATGACTGTTCCCTCATGAATGGAGTCAACTGTGAAGATATCTTCAAATACTTCCCACGGATTCTCCTCAAGCTGCTTGTGACCGAGGCTCAGCCTCCTGTTCTCCTTGTCTATCTCGAGGACCACAACGTCAATCTCCGCGTCAATGGCGGTGAACTCGGCAGGATGCTTTATCTTCTTCGTCCATGAGAGGTCTGAAATATGAATCAGGCCGTCAACACCCTCTTCAATCTCTACAAATACACCGAAGTTGGTGAAGTTGCGAACCCTAGCCTTGTGGGTTGAGTTGACACTGTATTTCTGTTCTATATTCTCCCATGGATCAGTCTTAAGTTGCTTGATGCCGAGAGACATCTTGCGCTCCTCGCGGTCAAGAGTCAGGATGACAGCCTCAACCTCGTCGCCTGCCTTCATGAACTCCTGTGCACTGCGCAGGTGCTGTGACCATGACATCTCAGACACGTGGATAAGCCCTTCAACACCAGGGGCTATCTCTACAAACGCACCGTAATCAGCCATGACAACAACCTTACCCTTGACCTTGTCTCCAACCTGAAGGCTTTCGCTGAGCGAATCCCACGGATGCGGGGCAAGCTGCTTGAGACCCAGGGCGATCCTCTTCTTTTCATCGTCGAAGTCGAGGATAACAACATTGAGTTTCTGATCAAGCTGAACGATCTCCTCGGGATGGTTGACCCTGCCCCATGAGAGATCGGTAATATGGATAAGTCCGTCAACACCGCCGAGGTCAATAAATACACCGTATGAGGTGATGTTCTTGACAGTACCCTCGAGCACCTGGCCCTTCTCAAGCCTGGAGATGATCTCCTTCTTCTGCTGCTCAAGCTCGGCTTCAATGAGAGCCTTGTGTGACACAACCACGTTCTTGAACTCCTGGTTGATCTTCACAACACGGAATTCCATGGTCTTGCCAACATATACGTCATAATCACGGATCGGCTTGACATCAATCTGTGATCCGGGAAGGAACGACTCTATACCGAAGACATCGACAATCATGCCACCCTTCGTGCGGCACTTGATGTAACCGGTGATGATCTCGTTGTTCTCAAGGGCAGTATTGACACGGTCCCATGAGTTGTAAGCTCTGGCTTTCTTGTGTGAAAGCACCAGCTGACCCTTCTTGTCTTCCTGGCTCTCAACATAGACCTCTACCTTGTCACCTACCTTGAGGTCCGGATTGTAGCGGAATTCGTTAAGGCTCACCACGCCCTCTGACTTCTGCCCGATGTTGATAACCACTTCACGGTTATTCATCGAAATGACTGTACCTTCAACAACCTCATCAACTGCTACTGTTGAAAGGGTCTCTTCATAAATCTTCTCCTGCTCGGCACGGTTCGCATTCAACGAAAATCCGTCACGCTCATAGGCCTCCCAGTCAAAATCTTCAGGCGGTACGGCTGCTGCTGACGCAGCTGCTGCAGGTGCTTCATCCTTCTCCTTTTTTTCTTTCTTTTCCTTCAGAATCGGCTCTTCGTCAGCAACCATCTCACCTGCTGACTCAATCACAACTTCTTCTGATTTTACTGCTTCAGCAACGGTCTCATTCACCTTAACCTCTTCGTTTGAAATGGTGTTGGCGTTTTCGCTATTTTCACTCATCTTTAATAAATTAATTGAAAATTAATAAGTTAGACATTATATTGTTTAAAAACAGGTTGCAAATATAATTATTTTTTTAATCTGACGTTGAACAAATAACAGATTTTCAGGATATAAGATTTAAAAAACAGTGAAGCGCTGCGGTCACTGTTTAGATTGGCTCTTTTTTCTATTTTTGTCATCTGTATAACGTAAATATTTGCTGATGAAAGGCATTATCCTTGCCGGCGGGTCCGGCACCAGGCTTCACCCGATTACCGAAGCCATTTCCAAACAGCTGCTTCCGGTCTATGACAAGCCCATGATCTACTACCCGTTGTCAGCGCTTATGCTTGCTGGTATACGTGAAGTATTGATCATCTCCACTCCGCGCGACCTGCCAAGCTTCAAGGCATTGCTGGGTGACGGATCGAGGCTGGGTATGAACTTTACCTACCGCGAGCAGCCTTCGCCTGACGGGCTGGCACAGGCATTCATCATCGGTGAGGACTTTATCGGTGATGATAATGTTTGCATGATCCTGGGCGACAACATCTTTTACGGCCAGGGCTTTGTACGCATCCTCAAACAGGCTGCAATGCTGAAAGAGGGCGCCATAGTCTTCGGGTATGCTGTCAATGACCCGGAGCGATACGGTGTGGTGGAATTTGATTCTGAACTGAAGGTTTTAAGCATCGAGGAAAAACCGTTGAAGCCCAAATCGAACTATGCTGTAACAGGCCTTTATTTCTATGATAATACTGTTGCCGGCAAGGCGCGCAGTCTTAAACCCTCACCCCGTGGAGAGCTGGAGATAACTGATCTGAACAGGCTCTACCTGCAGGAAGGAAAACTGGAAGTAAAACTTTTCGGTCGCGGAATGGCCTGGCTTGATACAGGAACATTTGACAGCCTCCTCCAGGCATCCAACTTCATTGCAACATTACAGCAAAGGCAGGGACTCAGCGCTTCCTGCATCGAGGAAATCGCCTACAATAACGGATTTATAACCCGTGAGAAACTGATCGATCTGGCCAAACCGCTGGCCAAAAGCCAGTACGGACAGTATCTTCTGAAAGTGGCAAACGAAAATATCTGAAAATGCAGGTACACAAAACTGAATTCCCGGGGCTTCTTATAATTGAACCGGATGTTTTTTATGACTCCCGAGGTTATTTCTTTGAAAGCTATAACAAGCAGAAATACTTAAATAACGAAATAGTCTACGAACCTGTTCAGGATAACGAATCAAGATCCAGCAGGGGTGTTATCCGGGGCCTCCACTACCAGGAGGAGCCGTTTGCACAGGCAAAGCTGATAAGGGTGATTGAGGGGCGCATCTATGACGTTGCACTGGATATCCGCAGGGGTTCCCCAACCTTCGGGAAGTGGTTCGGGCTGATAATTGACTCTGAGAAAAAACTGCAGTTCCTTATTCCCAAAGGATTTGCCCATGGTTTCTCAGTGCTCAGTGAAAAGGCAATAGTGCTTTACAAGTGTGACAACACCTATTCAGTTGCACATGAAAGGGGAATCAATGCCCTGGACCCTGCGCTCGGAATCGACTGGATGCTCAGGGACGAAACTCCGGTCATAAGCCCCAAAGACCTCAAACAGCCTCTCTTCAAAGAGATTTCAACTAACTTCATCTTCAGATCATGACAACTATACTGGTGACCGGAGCATCCGGACAACTGGGCAGTGAGATCAGGGAACTGTCAACCCGTTACAGCGGCTATGAATTCATATTCACTGATATCGACGAGCTTGATTTAACCGATGCCGGAGCGACGGCTGCATTCATTGCTGCAAATGCACCTTCATGGATCATAAACTGCGCAGCATATACAGCTGTTGACAGGGCTGAGGACGAGGAAAAGCTTGCGACCATCATTAACGCCGAAGCGGTCGGTAATCTGGTCAGCACCCTCGGGGGAACCGACTGCAGGCTGATTCACATCTCTACTGATTATGTCTTTGACGGCAACAGCCCGGTGCCATATACCGAGTATGACACACCTTCGCCGGCATCAGCTTACGGACGCAGTAAACTGGCCGGAGAAAAGATTGCCTTGTCCTGGCCCGGCACAATGGTCATCAGGACATCATGGCTATACTCCTCCTACGGAAATAATTTCGTAAAGACTATCCTCCGCAAGGCCGGATCATCACAGGATATCAGCGTGGTCTTTGACCAGGCGGGTTCACCAACCTATGCTGCCGATCTTGCAAATGCCATTATGGAAATTATCAGCGGCGTGATCCGTAATAAGCATAACTTCGTCCCGGGAATCTTCAACTATTCGAATGAGGGCGTCTGCAGCTGGTATGACCTTGCCATCGAGATCATCAGGGAGGCAGGGTCACACTGTTCCGTCATTCCCGTCAGGAGCTCAGCATGGCCTTCAAAGGTGAAAAGGCCGGCATACAGCGTGCTTGACAAGACAAGAATAAAGGAGTCTTTCAACATCACAATACCACATTGGCGTAAAAGCCTTAACAACTGTATCTCAAAAATAAACAGGATATGATCAACATAGAAGAAATCAGGAAGAAAGCATCGGCATGGCTCGGGGAAGAGTTTGACGAACCAACCCGCAGCGAGGTGAAACATATGATGGAGAACGACGAAAAAAGTCTTATCAACGCATTCTACCAGGACCTTGAGTTTGGCACCGGCGGCCTGCGCGGCATTATGGGCGCCGGCACCAACAGGATGAACCGCTACACCCTGGGGATGGCAACACAGGGACTCTCAAACTATCTGAAAAAACATGCAGCCAATCCGTCATCCATCAAGGTGGCAATAGCATATGACTGTCGGAATAACAGCAGCTATTTCGCCAAAGTGGCCGCTGACATCTTCACTGCCAATGGTTTTACCGCATACTTGTTTGAGTCTCTGAGGCCAACACCGGTGCTCTCCTACGCCATCAGACTGCACGGTTGTGACGCCGGCGTCATCATCACCGCCTCGCACAACCCTAAAGAATATAACGGTTATAAAGTTTCATGGAAGGATGGCGGCCAGGTGGTTTCTCCCCATGACAGGGGAATCATCAATGAGGTCCGGAACATCAGGTCAGTAAAGGAGATAGCCGCTGGCGGAGATCCTTCCCGGATTGTGATGCTTGGCGAAGAGACAGACAACAAGTATCTGGAAGAGGTGCTGAAACTGAGCCTCAATCCGGAAATAATCAGGCGAAATGCTGACATGGGAATTGTCTATACTCCACTTCACGGTACGGGATACAAAATGGTTCCGCAGATACTGAGAATGTATGGCTTCAATAATATCCATTCTGTTGAAGCCCAAAGTATTACCGATGGCAACTTCCCCACCCTGCGTTCTCCCAATCCGGAGGACCCTGAGGCACTGGCCATGGCCCTAAGCCTGGCGCGCGAGAAGAATGCCGACCTGGTGATGGCTACAGACCCTGATGCAGACCGCCTGGGAATAGCAGTAAGAAAACCTTCCGGTGAGTTCGTGCTGCTGAACGGGAACCAGACAGCAGCATTGCTGACCTGGTACATCGTCTCGCAAAAGAAACAGAAAGGTGAGCTGAAAGGCAATGAATACTTTGTCAATACTATAGTTACGTCTGACCTGCTTGACAGGATAGCTGAACAGAACGGCGTGAAGAATTACAATGTTCTCACCGGGTTCAAATATTTCGCAGCCCTCATACGTGACCTGGAAGGTAAAGAGAAATACATTGGCGGAGGTGAAGAGAGCTACGGCTACCTGCCGGGCGATTATGTCAGGGACAAGGACGCTGTTTCATCATGCGCCCTCGTCGCTGAGGTAGCGGCATGGGCTGCCGATCATGGCAAATCTATGTGGGAACTGCTGCTTGACATCTACATCGAGTACGGCCTCTTCAGGGAAAAACTGGTCAACGTGGTCAGGGAAGGGGCTGAGGGAGCTGCCGAGATAAAGAGCATGATGGAAGGATACCGCACCAATCCGCCGGCTTCAATTGCAGGAAGCAGGGTGATCAGGATAAATGATTACCTGTTGCAGGTTTCAACCGACCCCGCCACCGGCATTAAAACACCCCTTGACCTGGAAAAGTCAAATGTGATCCAGTTCTTCCTTGCCAACGGTACGAAGATATCCGTGCGTCCCTCCGGTACCGAACCAAAGATAAAGTTCTACTTCAGCACCAGCACCACGATGAAGGAGACCTCTCAGTTCCCGGGCCTCTGGCAGGAACTGGAAGATCATATTGATGCTGTCATTAAGGATATGAATCTGTAGCCTGCAGTTGGCAGTCTGTAATCTGAAGTCTGTGGTGGGAGTCGACAACTGTTAGCCAGTAGTCGGCACTCTGTGGCCGATAGTCAGCGGCCGACAGCTGTCAGTCATTAACTGGCTGATTTACTGCTGACTGGCATTGCCAGCTATTTCCAGTCTATTCCCCGATTATTTTCACCAGCACCCGCTTCCTCCGCATTCCGTCATACTCGCCGTAGAAGATCTGCTCCCACGGACCGAAGTCGAGTTTGCCGTTGGTTACTGCGACCACTACCTCACGCCCCATAACCTGGCGCTTCATGTGGGCATCAGCGTTGTCCTCAAAAGTGTTGTGCCGGTATTGAGAGTGAGGCTTCTCCGGCGCCAGCTTCTCCAGCCACTCCTCGAAGTCGTTATGCAGCCCGTGGTCAGCATCATTGATGAAAACACTTGCCGTTATATGCATGGCATTAACAAGTAGTAAGCCTTCCTTGATTCCGCTCTCTTCCAGGCACTTCTCAACCTGGCGGGTAATATTGACATAATCCCTGCGATGCAGTGTCTCGATCCAGAATTCCTTACGGTAAGATTTCATAATGGCGAAATTGATTCTTTTGTACAAATATATACAGAGAATTCTATTATTAATCTATTCCCTCACCTCTTTAGCAGTGCAGACTGTCCGGGCAGAAGATAAAGAGGCGACATTCCTTTGCAAAAGGAGATTCTTTTTTCAATCTTTTCTGAATTACAGAAGGCAAAGGGCTTCTATTCCCTTGCCCGCTACAAATGTTTGGGATGCGCCACACCCACCCACCATGCCGGGAAAATTGCGTATCCGGGAAAAACTGAAATTATTCCGATGAGCCCGATGGCTGCTGTTGCCGGTTTCCTACCTGAAGAAACTGTCCGGGAAATTGACCAGGTACACCTTGTCCGTCGCCCTGGTCAGGGCTGTATAGAACCATCTCAGGTAATCAATTGTCGGCTCCTGCCGGTTAAACATCCCCTGATCAATGAAAACCCTCTCCCACTGGCCGCCCTGCGACTTGTGACAGGTCACCGCATACGCAAACTTGATCTGAAGTGCATTGTAGTAGGGGTCGTTCCTCACCGCCTCATACTGCTTCCTTTTCGATTTTATGCCCGGATGGTCTGCCAGTACAGCAAAATAGAGTTCGCGCGACTTCTCCGCAGATAGTGACGGGGTGCGCATCATAAGGGTGTCAAGCATCACCTTCGCATCAATCTCCAGTTCAGCATCCCGGAACCATAGGGTCATCTCAGCAAACCGCATCCCGTACACCTCCTCGTATCTCCTTATCCTCTTCACTTCGGCGATATCGCCGTTGGCGATGAAAGAGGTACTCTCCTCCTCATTGAGCCAATAGTAGTTATTTTTCACCACCATGACAAGGTCACCGGAGCTTATCTCCTCCTCGCGGAAGAAGACCATGTTACGGATGCCCTGGTTATACCTGTTGGCCAGGTTGTTGGAATTGACAACCACTATTACACCGTCAGTGCCACAGCGGTCATATGCCTCTGTCAGCGTATCAATGAGCTCGGCTCCTCCTAGGCGAACGATGTCACTGTATCCATGAAGAACAAGCTCCGGCACTGACAGGTCGCCGTCACTTACCTGCTGCCGGACGGCTGTGGCATTCATCAGTATGCCGGACCCTTCACTCTGCCTGATCACCTGGCGAAGCTCAAACATCTGCAGGGCGAATCCGGTGCCCCGCAACACATTCTCATCCAGTGCCGGACTCACTATTGATCCTACCGGCGGCAACTGCGCAACATCACCCACCAGTATCAGCTTGCAGTCAGTTCCCGTATACACATACTCCAAAAGATCATCAAGCAACCGGCCACTTCCAAACATCGAGCCTTCCGATGACTCCTCAGGGATCATCGAGGCTTCATCAACAATGAAATAGGTCTCCTTGTGAAAGTTACGGTCCAGGACAAATCTGCCAACCCCGTCAGTGGCCGACTTCTGCCTGTATATCTTCCGGTGAACGGTGTAGGCATCCATGCCCGTGTAGGAGGTCAGCACCTTTGCAGCCCTTCCGGTTGGAGCAAGAAGAACCGATTTCTGACGGAGAGTGTTCAGGGTGGCTACCAGCGAGGCGATGACGCTCGTCTTCCCGGTACCGGCATATCCGGTCATGAGGAAAATCACGTCATTGGTGTTGCCGGCAACGAATCCTGACAGCAGACGCATACAGTCAGACTGGTCTTGCGTGGGCAGGTAACCCAGATTTTTGGTGAGAAGATTGTATATGTTTTCCTTTCTCATTTTATTTCTACAAACCTGATAATCGTCTGCTCTTTTTCTTAAATTTGCACAAAGTTATCAACTATCGATCATATAAGTTATGAAAAAGGCTCTCAACATTGTACTCACCATTATCATTATCGTGCTGATCTATTTTCTTTATGAAAGTATTATGGAGCCTATCCGCTTCAAAAAAGAAAGGGAATTCAGGGAATCTGCAATAAAAGAGAAACTCATTGATATCAGGACTGCCCAGGAGGCCTTTAAATCAGTAAAGGGATATTACACGGGCAGCTTTGACACACTGATAACCTTCCTCAAAACTGATTCGCTTCCACTTGTGTTCAAGATAGGTTCGCTGACCGATGAAATGATTGCATCCGGCATAACTACCGAGAGAGAAGCTGTCAGGAAAGGTCTTATAAGCCGTGACACCAGCTATATCCCCGTACGTGATTCCGTATTCAAGGAAGGCTACCCGATAGATCAGCTCAGGTTTGTCCCCGGATTGGAGAACATTGAATTTCAGATGTCAGCCGGAAGAGTGATGACAGCCTCCATGGTGATGGTCAACGTGTTCGAGGCCTACGTTCTCAATGATGTCTTCCTCAGTGACCTCGACAGGCAACTGGTTGTCAACTACAATGATCAGAAAACGAGAGTCACGGGAGGATTTCCGGGCATGAAGGTGGGTGATGTTAAAGTGCCCAATAACAATGCCGGGAACTGGGAGGATTGATGACCAGGTCGCAGATATATCCCCTGGAACTCATTGATGAGACCCTCGACATAAACGCGACAGACAATTACGACCTTACGCTTGAGCTTTCTGAAGAGGGTGTCTCTCTTGCCGTGCTTGACCTGCTTCGCGGCAAGTATGTCATGCTCAGGCATTATCCCCTCGAAGGGATGCCGGAAGGAACTGTCCGGACCTACAGTGAGATTCTTGATTCTGATGATTTCCTCAGGAGACGTTACAGGAAAATCCGCATTATCACTCCGTCGCTTATTTCCACAATGATTCCGGCGACGGTTTATGAGCCCGCTCTCCGTGATGATTATTTCCGTTTCAACTTCGGCGTAACCGCCGAAGAGGGGATAGTAACCAATGATGTTCCCTTTCCCGATGCTGTTGTGCTCTTTTCTCCGGGCAGGGAAATATCTGGTATTATCCCTTCGTACTGGCACGGCGTGACGCCCTGGCATCATACCAAGCCGCTGCTCGCCCACGTGTCGGCAGCATGCAGAAACATGGATGACTGTTATATACACCTCCACCTTGAAAAGAGTTTTGCCACGGTAATCATTGCAGAAAAACGGAATATCACCTTCTGCAACAGTTTTGCAATATCATCACCTCAGGATGTGGCCTATTTTCTCTTCGGCGTGCTTGACAGGAAGAGCATCCGGCATGATGAAACCATCTATGCCAGCGGATTGATTGAGCCCTACAGCGAAACGCACCTGGCGCTCCTGAACTTTTCGACCGGTATAAAGTTCGCCTCTCCCATCATCAGGCAGAGCTTCAGCTATGTCATGAACGAGGTGCGCATGCATCGGTGGCTGAACCTCTTTACTGCGGCCTCGTGCGAATAATTGGCGGCAAATACAGGGGGAGGCTGATTGAGCCACCATCAGGCTTCGTCGCCAGGCCCACCACTGACTTCGCCCGCGAAGGACTGATGAATATCCTGAATAACAGGTATGACTTCTCAGCTGTCTCCCTGCTCGACCTCTTCGGAGGAACCGGAGCAATAAGCTTTGAGTTTGCATCCCGGGGAACCTCTGATATTGATGTTGTGGAGACTGACCGGCGCAGCTGCGCATTCATCAGCAAAACCCTGCGTGACCTCGGTCCTGAACATGCAAGGGTTCACCGCATTGACGTGCGCGACTGGCTGAAGATCTGTCATAAACAGTTTGATATCATCTTTGCTGACCCACCCTACAATCTCAGGTGGCTCGCCAATATTCCTGACATGGTAATGGCTTCGGGAGCTGTGCATAACTCAACTCTTTTCATTCTCGAACATCCGAAATCGGCTGATTTTTCTAACCACGCCTTACGGACTGACCACCGTAAATACGGAAATGTAAACTTCAGCTTCTTCAAACTACCTGACTCATAATCTGCAATTTTACTATCCGGGCAAAAAGTTTGCCTGGCTGGCCTGCCCTGAAGCTCCATTCCATCTTGCTGAATCTCTTCATGCCCGCAAGGAGCTAATCACCTGCCAGTATGGCAATAGCACCTCCGCATACTTCTTCATGATACGGCTTCAGAACAAGAACAGTAAACCTGATATATCTCCGGTTGCTTCAAAGCATTTATTACATCTGATGAAGGTCCTCCAGCGGCACCATGCGACCGCGGCGGGTTGCTTCAAAGCATTTATTACATCCAATATCAGGTATTTCCGCTGCTGACAGGTCATTATTGTTGCGCCACAATATATTTTCAGGAAATATTTTGAGGAATAGAAAATTGGATTAATTTTGCATCGCTTTTGGTGTGGTAGTTCAGTTTGGTTAGAATACCGGCCTGTCACGCCGGGGGTCGCGGGTTCGAGTCCCGTCCGCACCGCCCAAATAAAAACAGAAACCGTTGATTTTCAACGGTTTTTTTAAGTCAATGCCTTCCCCGGCATTTTACCGGACTTGAGCAAACCTCATAAAAAAAGCGGCTCCGGTTGGGATAAAAAATGATCGCCATAAAACCCATATTTTCAAAGAACTCCTGATGGAATGGCAATAATCATTCAGAATACACAACTTAATTGGACGAAGAAAGAGGTTCTCGAATGTTGGTATTAATCAGTTATTAACCAGATTTCGTAGATGTTCAATGAGTTCCTCAAAATCAGGACATTTACCATAAATCATACTCCTCTGCATTTCCTGGTAATCTAACCGATATTGCTCCATGAATTCTGCTGGTGGGATGAAATCCAGATCATTAAGAGTTAATTCAGAATATGCGATTCCTGATACAGGAGTGAAGACCGCTCTGTGATTACATATCAAGGAATGGCAGCAGCGTCCCCTTGATCCTGTCTACTATGTTGTCTGGATGGACGGCATAGTTGTTAAGGTGAGGCAGAATGGCAATTGGTGACAGATGTGGCGTTCTTTAAACCCGGCGGCTACTCGTTTACACAAAAATTTTCACAGGCTCCTCCTCCAGTAAACTTATATCGTTTTATCAAAAACATATGACATAATGTCCTGCTCCGTCTTAGAAAGATGGTACTTATTTGCTATACTTCTCCATTTTTTTACCGAAATTCTTATTTCATCTATTATTTTCAATGCCTTTGATTTTTCAAGACGGAAGTAATCAATAATCTCTAAAGGGATCTCAAGATTTAATGAATTGTCATCAAGAGAAATATTAAGTGATAACCCGGCACCATCCTCATTCGGATTCAAATCAAATGCAGGTGAAAGAATCCATCCTTTCTCAGTAAGGATAAATCCATGATTTCGAAGATGATCATCAGTATTAGACACAAAAATATTGAACACTATTCTTCTCCATAATTCAGTTAAATCGTTTTCCACATTTGCACCGTGGTTAGATATGAAATCTGCAATTTCGAGATAGCTTGCGCCATCCTTAAAATCTGTGCCATCAACATAGCCCAGCATAGTCATTGCTGAAGCATAATGGATTCGTTCACCATTAGAGGTTCTGTCAAATCTCTTAGTAAGAAATGTATAATGGTTGCTTGAGAATTTTTGAACCATTGAAGAAGCAACATTTATACCGGCATTTTTTGCAATCTCATTTGCAACCATCTCCCACCCTCCAATGTCTTTCTTATCTGCTTTACTTGGGAATTTGGCAATCCAAAGATGGCCATCAGTATCAAGCACACTTGCCTTTGGTCTTGCACCACCAAGAGACGATCCCGGATTAACGAGCATCATAAGCCATTTTTGGTATTCAGGGTTTTCAATTACATTATCATCCTCTAATTTTAAGCTAATTTGTTCCAACTCTCTTATTGAAGTCCATGGCGGAGAGGCAAAATTTTTATTATCATTCAGGAATGGCCCATCTAATTTATCTTTAAATCGTAATGCCCCCATCCTATGGCCATCAAATACTCCTAACAAATAATCTGATTCTCTTAATGTATTCGCATTCCTGCCTTCTGCCCGTGCAATTGCTGCTTCACGCCTTCTCATCAAAAGTCGACCCCATCTGTCAGGCGATGAATCCAGAAAAACTCCAAAATTCATTTTCTCATCACTTACATATTGTGACCCGGAATAGAAATGCAGTTCAGGATCAAGAACCTGGGAGTAACTTGATTTTAACCAATTCTCAGAATAATTGAATGAAAAGACCTCTTTACCCCTGGTGAACTCAGAGTTCAATTCGCCCATGTACAAAGGTTCTTTCATGCCTGTCCAATGAGCATATACATGGATAGTTCTATTGTTATTCTTTGTCTCCATCTGTGGTTCTTGTTTTCTTTATTTTGGGGGCCCGCTCTTTGATCGTTAATTTGGCATCCTGAAGTCTCCTTCCAAGAGCATCATCCTTGGCCAATTGTGCAAAGTCTTTTTCCAAACCAAGAACAAAAAGGACTTTTACATATGCCCCAATGCTTACGCTTGGGTTTCCTCTCTCTATAGATAATAATGTTGGCCTGCTAATATTAGCTCTTTCAGCTACTTGCTCAGCACTATATTTCCTTCTAAGCCTTGCAAGTTTAATGTTTTCGCCAAAAGTCGAAAGTGCTTTCTGCGCTTTTGGCAATAATATTGATCTTTTTGTCCTCATAACGTAAATTATATTTTACAAATATACATGTTTTTGTAAATTACAATTTACATTATGACATTTTTTTCCGTATTACTATTCCCCTTTCTTAAAAGAATAGCGCAAACCTCTTTTGACATATTTTTTGGAACTATCAATTTCTATTATTCATTTTCCGGTAATTCCAGGATATTGTCGCTTGCCCCAATTTCTTTCAGTTGCGGTATTGACGTTCCTGCAATACCCTTTATCGATCCAATGAAGTGGTTGGTATTAAGTAAAACCCTCTCCGATTCTCTTTTCTGTATTGCCTCCGCCTCTTGTTGAAGTATTTCTGATAGTTTCTGTTCATATTTTAATGCCAGATCCTGCTCCTGGTCAAGGAGTCTCCTTTTTAACTACTTATTTTCAATTTTTGTAGTCTTCAGTTCTGATATTTCCTTCTTCGCTGACTCAGCCTCGGATGAAAGAGCTTTCAATTGCTGTTCATACTGCTTTTCAACCTGGCTTTTAATTTGTCTGTTTACGTTTTCCGATTCTACCTTCAGCTTTTCAGAAACCAGTTGGTCAATATTGGATTACTGCTTTTTAATGTCAGCCTCCTTTTGCTTGACGGCATTTTCTTTTACTGCATACTCTTCCTGAATCTTAGTGATGCTCTGATTCATTTCATTGCAGTACTTTTCTTCTATTGGCCGGGCAAGAACATCCTTAACACGCCATGTAAATTCATTTCTCTAAAATCACAATAAGGGCTCAATACCAGGCATAGAAATATTCTGTACTGCCAATTAATTCAATTAATTGACCCGGCAACACAACTACGCAAACAGACTCCCGTTATAAAATAAACCCTGGAATAGTAAGGGATATATAAATATTACTACAACCGTATCATTCATAACGTTGGAAAGCTCTTCGCCCGGAGTAAGCAATGGACCAAATATCATTCATAGACACGGAAGTTGATCCGAAAACCTTAAAAATACTTGATATCGGAAGTATCAGGAGCGATGGCGGTACATTCCATAAAAACTCTGTCGCTGAGTTCATTGGCTTTCTTGATGGTACAAAATTCGTATGCGGTCATAACATTTTAAGACACGACATTAAATATATCGGCAAGGCATTGGCCGAAGCGGGAATAGACCCTTTAAACATAATTGACACTCTCTTCCTCTCACCCTTACTCTTCCCGTCGAAGCCTTATCATGCCCTTCTGAAAGACGACAAGCTGCAATCAGATTATGCCAACAACCCTATGAATGATTCCATCAAGGCCAGAGATCTGTTCTATGACGAGATTACCCATTTCAACCAAACTGAAGAAAACCTGAAACAGATCTATTATCTCCTGCTGAAAGAGAGACCGGAGTTCCGTGCATTCTTTCGGCTTATCGGATATACATCTGAAGAAACAAACCCTGAAAGTCTTATTCGCAGAAAATTTGAAAATGAAATATGCGAACAGGCTGACCTTACAGGAATGATTGAAGGAGAACCGGTCGGACTTGCCTATTCTCTTGCGCTCATCAACTCTTTCATCCTTTACCCGGAAAAAAGATCTGTGACTCCGCCATGGGTCCTGAAGAATTATCCGGAGGTGGAACAGATAATGTTCCGCTTGCGGAACAGACCATGCATAAGAGGCTGCAGCTATTGCAACAAGGCCCTGGATATCCACAGTGGGCTCAAAAGAGTGTTCGGCTTTGACTCCTACAGAACTTTCAGGGGCGAACCACTCCAGGAGCAGGCTGTGAGAGCTGCCATTAACAATAAGTCGCTTGTAGCAGTGTTTCCCACCGGCGGCGGAAAGTCGCTTGCCTTCCAGGTGCCTGCCCTCATGAGTGGTGATAATGTACAGGGACTGACAGTTGTTATTTCGCCCCTGCAATCATTGATGAAAGATCAGGTTGACAATCTGGAAAAGGCCGGGATAACACGCGCAGTTACGATAAACGGCTTGCTCGACCCTGTTGAAAGGGCTAAATCGATCGAGAGGGTTGAGGATGGGTCAGCCTCTCTTCTATATATATCACCGGAATCTTTGCGCTCGATAACGATCGAACGACTGCTGCTGGGAAGAAAGATTGTCCGCTTCGTTATTGACGAAGCACACTGCCTCTCAACATGGGGACAGGATTTCAGGGTTGATTATCTGTATATTGCGGAGTTTATAAAGTCAGTCCAAAAGAAGAAAAACCTGCAGGAAGCCATTCCTGTATCATGCTTCACGGCAACGGCAAAGCCTCAGGTGATAGATGATATCTGCAATTACTTTATGGGTGAGCTCTCGCTTGACCTCGAGCGCTTCATCTCACCACCTTCAAGGACAAACCTGCAGTACAAAGTATTTGAAAAAGGAAGCGAAGAAGAAAAGTATCAGGCATTAAGAGGTCTGATTGAAGAGAGGCACTGCCCGGCAATCGTATATGTATCAAGGACACGCAAGGCATACCAGCTGGCGGAGCGACTGACCAAAGATGGTTTGAATGCCAGACCATACCACGGCCGTATGGATGTGCAGGAAAAAACTGCAAACCAGGAAGCTTTCATCTCAGGAGATGTTCCAATCATGGTTGCCACATCCGCATTCGGAATGGGGGTAGATAAAAAGGATGTTGGCATGGTGGTGCACTATGAGATATCCGATTCTCTCGAAAATTATATCCAGGAAGCAGGCCGGGCAGGTCGTGATGAAAACATAGTTGCTGATTGCTTTGTCCTCTATAACGAAGAGGACCTTAATAAACACTTTATCCTCCTGAATCAGACAAAGCTGACCATCAAGGAGATACAGCAGGTCTGGAAAGCAATTAAGGATATCACCCGGTTTCGGTCGTCGGTATCCAACTCTGCCCTGGAGATTGCGCGGAAGGCAGGATGGGACGATCGTGTTTCTGAGATAGAGACACGGGTCAAAACAGCCATAGCAGCGCTTGAGAATGCCGGCTATCTGAAACGGGGACAGAACATGCCCCGTGTCTTTGCCAACAGTATTCTTTCCCGGACTGCGCAGGAAGCTATTGAAAAAATCTATGCGTCGCCAAGGTTTAATGAGAGGCAGAAGCAGCAGGCAGTCAGAATTATCAGGAGACTCTTTTCCAGCAAAAGCAGAAAGCATGCTACCGGCGAAGAGGCTGAATCGAGGGTCGATTATATCAGTGATCATCTCGGGATAGTAAAGGAGGAGGTGATTGAAATTATCAACTTACTTCGCGAAGAGAAGATACTGTCTGATGCAAAGGATCTGACAGCATTTATCAAGAGCAGGGAAAAAAGAAACCGGTCACTTAACATCGTCGATACATTCCGACAGATTGAGAACTGTCTGGTCCGGATTTTTGATGAAGAAGCGAAGATGTTTGACCTCAAAGAGTTAAATGAGACAGCTGAAGCTCAGGGTTGCGAAGGATCAACTGTCAGCAGGATCAAAACGGTAATCAACTTCTGGGCAATCAAAAACTGGATTAAGCGCAAGAACCTGGAATATTCGAAAAACCATGTTTCAATTGTCAGCCTCTATCCGCGGGAATTACTGATTGAACGATTAAAAAAGCGACATGAGCTGGCAAGGTTCATCATTGAGTTTCTGTGGGAAAGGTGCAAAGCCGATCTGTCTGAAGAGGATGTCGCGAAAGAGGAGGTGCTGGTTGAGTTTTCGGTCCTTGAACTGAAAACAGAATATGAGAGTCAGCAGAGTCTTTTCCGGACTGAGGTGTCACCTGATGACATTGAAGAGACTCTTTTCTGGCTTTCAAGGATTGATGCAATCGATATTGAAGGTGGCTTTTTGGTTACATACAACAGACTTACTATTGAAAGGCTTGAGCAGGACAACAGAAAGAGATATACGGTTGAAGATTATCAGAATCTGAACAGGTTTTACGACAACAAAGCCCAGCAGATTCATATCGTAGGAGAGTATGCCAGGAAGATGCTCGTTGATTACAAGGATGCCTTGCAGTTCGTAGAAGACTATTTCCGGTTGACCTATCCTTCATTCCTGAACAAGTATTTCAGGAACAGACAGAGGGAGATCACCCGTACCCTGACACCTGACAAGTTCCACCAGTTGTTCGGAGAGCTCTCTCCTGCCCAGCTGAAAATCATTAATGACGCTGAAACACAGCATATTGTTGTTGCAGCAGGGCCGGGCAGTGGTAAGACCAGGGTGCTGGTTCACAAGCTGGCCTCCCTCCTTCTTGTAGAAGATGTCAAGCATGAACAGCTGCTGATGCTAACCTTCTCAAGAGCGGCAGCCACGGAATTCAAAAGGCGGCTGATTGGCCTCGTTGGAAATGCAGCCAACTTTATTGAGATAAAGACTTTTCACTCATACTGTTTTGATCTTCTGGGTAAAATTGGCACCCTTGAGAAGTCTGATGCTATACTTAAGACAACCGTTGAGAAGATAAAAGGCAGGGAGGTAGAGGCGAGCCGCATCACAAAGACAGTCCTGGTAATTGACGAGGCGCAGGATATGTCCGAGGAGGAGTTTGAACTGATAGCAGCCCTGATTGAACGTAATGAAGATATGAGGGTGATCGCCGTCGGGGATGATGACCAGAACATCTATGAATTCAGGGGTTCCAGTTCAAGATATCTTGAGCATTTTATCACGGTAAATCAGGCATTTAAACATGAGCTGGTTGAGAACTTCAGGAGCAAAAATAACCTGGTTGAATTCACCAATCAGTTCGTAATACGGATAAGGCACAGGTTAAAAAACACTCCTATTATTGCCAGACAAACCGATAATGGAAAAATAAAAGTGGTTCGTTATCTAAACGGAACTCTTATCGTTCCATTTGTACATGATCTGCTCAATACCGAACTGTCAGGCACCACCTGCGCTCTCACCAGAACCAATGATGAGGCATTGCAGGTAGCAGGCTTGCTCCTGAGAAACGGAATGCCGGCCAGATTGATCCAAAGCAATGACGGGTTCAATCTCATCAATCTCGCGGAAATAAGATTCTTTTTGAGTCAGCCGGGCCTGGCCGGAAACATAATTACCGTTACTGATGAAGCCTGGGATAAAGCAAAGCGCTCATTGGCACAGAGATACCTTCGCAGCACAAAATATGAATTGTGCAAAAACCTCATCCGGGCGTTCGAGGCTGCCAATCCAAAGATGAGGTACAGGTCAGATCTGGAGGTCTTCATCCGCGAATCGAAACTGGAAGATTTCTACGGTGAGAATGGGGAGACAATTATCGTTTCCACGATTCACAAGGCAAAGGGCAAGGAATTTGACAATGTCTTCCTGCTGCTTGAAGACTTCTTCCCCTCAACTGACAATGACAAGCGTCTGCTGTATGTTGCCATGACAAGAGCAAAGCGGAACCTGACCATACATCTCAATTCAGGTTTCCTCGGCACACTATCAGCTGAAAACATGGAGAAAATTGTAAACAGGGAAATCCATCCGCCGGCAATGGAAATAACCATGCACGCGGGCTTCAGGGATGTATGGCTCGACTATTTCATAACCAGACAAGATCTGGTTAACAGGCTTACAAGCGGAGACATTCTGATAACTAATGGATTAGAGTGTTTGAATCCGGATGGACAATCCGTACTGAGATTTTCACAGCAATTTGTTAATCAACTTGCAGATATGAAGGAAAAAGGCTATGAACTGAAAAGTGCCAGAGTGAATTTCATTGTTCACTGGTCGAAAGAAGAAACCGGGCAGGAAGTAAAGATTATTCTGCCCGAACTGTTCTTTGAGAGAAACAAAGAGCAATCCTCACAACCTGCAACTGGTTGAAAACTCGCTTTAAGTGTTTGCCCTTTGTAAGAAAAAGGTTAAATTCTGGCGCAGAACTTTCACTATTTTTGTATTACATTGTAAAAGGGGTTGTTTGTTGTAAGTAATTAAAGTATGACTGATTAATTTGTAAACGAAGAACAGATGCCCTTTCTATGAATAATGCAGGTTAATATGGAATTCATTTCAATCAGATCTCTTTTTACTGCTTTTAATTATCCGTCTAACATCTTAAATAGAATTATATGAGCGAAAAGTATTCTGTCAGCCCCAGCGGCGAAAAATTTCCCCTTCCGAAACCGGAGGATTATAAAGCTGAGTTTGAGAAAATCAAAAGACGCGTTAAACAGGAACGTGCCAAAGGCCGCGAGATAGTTGTGGTCATGGGCGTTGGATTCGTCGGGGCTGTTATGGCAGCCATTATTGCTGATACCGTTGACAAGAAAGGAGAGCCCTCGAAGTTTGTGATCGGTATGCAACGGCCAAGCGTGCGCAGCTTCTGGAAGATACCCCTGCTCAATCGCGGTATATCACCCGTTAAGGCCGAAGACCCGGAGGTAGACCCGATGATCGCACGGTGTGTCAGGGAGAAGAAGACACTCATTGCAACATATACCTATGACGTACTCAAGCTGGCAGACGTGGTGGTGGTTGATGTTCAATGCGACTACATTAAGGAGGAGTTCGGCAACGTTCATGCAGGACATACTGACATGGCAGCCCTCGAAGCCTCGCTGGCGATTATCGCCGAACATATCCCCGCCGAAGCTCTGGTGCTCATAGAGACCACCGTTGCTCCTGGCACCACTGAGCAGGTGGCATATCCCATTATGAAGAAAGCATTCAGAAAACGTGGAATCACTACTGATCCGCTCCTGGCACACAGCTATGAAAGGGTCATGCCGGGACGTAATTATGTAGCCAGTATCCGTGATTTCTGGCGGGTCTGCAGCGGTATCAACGAGGAGGCTAAAAACCGGGTCGTTAAGTTCCTGACCGAAGTGCTCAACACTGAAAAATACCCTCTCACTGTGATGGACAGGCCCATAGAGTCTGAAACAGCAAAAATTGTGGAGAACAGTTACCGGGCCACCATCCTTGCCTTCCTCGACGAATGGAGCCTCTTCGCAGAGCGAAACGGTGTCGACCTCATCAAGGTGATAAAGGCCATAAAAATGAGGCCTACTCACAGCAACATGATCTTCCCCGGACCGGGGATAGGCGGATACTGCCTCCCGAAGGACGGAGGCCTCGGTGTCTGGGCATACAAGCACATACTTGGCTTCGAGGATGACATCTTCAGGATAACCCCGATGGCCATCGATATCAATGACACCCGCGGACTGCATGTGGGGCAGCTGACACGCGACGCTCTCCGCAATATGGGCAAACCTATTGCTGCTGCCGATGTGCTGGTGCTGGGAGCCGCTTACCGCGAAGATGTGGGTGATACCCGCTACAGCGGATCAGAGGTGGTCATCCGCAAACTGGCAGAGATGGGCGCCGAGATACGGGTCCATGATCCATATGTGGAACACTGGTGGGAGTTTGAACAGCAGGATACCTACCCGGCTGAAGGACAGAGCAAGGCACAGTTCTTCCGCAACCAGGAGAAACTAAAAGAGATACGTATTGAACAGAACCTGAATAAGGCTCTCAAAGGCGCTGAGGCAGTGATTCTGGCCGTACCCCACTCTGCATACCTCAACCTTGATCCTGACAAGGTGGTGAAAACCATCGGACAGCCGGCAGCAATCATAGATTGCTTTGGTATACTGACAGATGATAAAATCCGCCGTTACTTCCAGCTGGGCTGCGAGGTGAAGGGTCTCGGCCGTGGCCATATCCAGAGGATCAAGGAGGAAACGAGAAAAGCCCAGGAGATTTAAAGATTCAAAACCGGATAAAGCACCAAACCAATGAAGAGGAAAGTAGACGAACTGTATGATGAGTACCGCAATGGCAATGTGAGCCGACGGGAATTCATGAAAAAGCTGGCACTGGTGACCGGGGGAACCGCTGCTGCAGTGGTCATCCTGCCCGGCTGCAACGGAGCCACTACCAGGGCAGCCGCCAAAAACGCCATGAAAGTGGTGAGCGAGTTTATAACCTATCCGGGCGCTTCCGGCGACATGCGTGCATGGATCTCGATCCCGGAAGGAAAGGAGAAATACCCCGGTGTGCTTGTTATCCACGAGAACAGGGGACTCGTACCGCATATCCGTGAGGTCAATGACCGGATGGCCATGGAAGGATTCGTGGCGCTGGCTCCCGACGCCCTCTCGCCTCTGGGCGGAACACCCGATGATCAGAACAAGAGCCGCGAGATGATGGGCCAGCTTGACCGCGAAGAGACAATCAGGAATTTCGTGGCAGCAGTGAAGTACCTCAAAACCCACCCACGCACTACAGGCAAAGTGGGCTGTACAGGCTTCTGCTGGGGCGGTGCAATGACCAACCAGGTGGCAGTCAACTCACCTGACCTTGATGCAGCTGTCCCCTACTACGGATCAACACCCGAACCGGAAGATGTACCGAAGATCAGGGCAAAGGTGATGGCCCACTACGCAGACAATGACGAACGGATCAATGCAGGCATCCCGGCATTTGAAGAGGCACTGAAAAAGGCTGGCATAGAATACCATATCTTCATCTACGAGGGAACACAGCATGCCTTCAACAACGACACCGGAGAGCGTTACAATAAGGAGGCTGCCGACCTGGCCTGGAAACGGACAACCGATTTCTTTAAGGAAAAACTGAAGAGCTAACTCCCTTTTCTCCAGAGCCTTGCCACTTCATTTATGAATGGCCGGCAATGGTTAAAGAAGTATCTGTACCCATCGCACAGGTAGTTTAGCCCCGGTTCTCCGTCCGGGGCACTGATGAACCTGTTGCGCAGGCACTCGCCATTGCACATATCAAGAACTTCACAATCAAGACAATAGCGGGGCAGGGTTGTTTTTTTGGCTTCGCCGAAAGCCTTTTGCCGGGGGTCATCAAGAAGGCTTTCCAGTGACCGGTTCATGATATTGCCAATCAGATGCTCCCCGTCAACGAAATGATCACATGAGTAGAAGTCTCCATTCATCTCCACTGCAGGCACAGCCCCGCAGACCGGCTTGAAGATGCATAGCGTGTGCTCCTGCCCGAAAGCGGTGCGCAACGCCTCCTCGAAGATCTGTACCTTTATCTTCCCGATATCATTTGCAATCCATTCATCGAAAATTTCAGCAAGAAACCTCCCGAAGGCAGCCGCACCGGCACTTCTCGCGGTCACCTCTGATGAATTCCGGCTCTTTCGTTCCACCAGAGGAAGGAAAGTGACAAACTCAATCCCCAGATCTCTTAAAAACCTGTATACCTCAAGGGGAGCATGCACGTTGTTGTTGCTGACAACACACAACACCTCGTGCGGCACACGATGTCTCCTGAGGATTTCTACTCCTCTCATCACATCTGCAAATGTGCCCCTGCCATCAGCCCTGAGCCTGCTGCTGTCATGGAACCGCTCCGGACCGTCAAGGCTGACTCCCACATAAAAACCTTCCTCGCTCAGGAATCTGCCCCATTCATCATCCAGCAGCGTTGCATTGGTCTGGATGCCGTTAACCATCCTGCACTCCGGCGGAGCATACTTTTTTTCAAGCGCAACGGCACGTCTGTAGAATTCAATGCCCGCCAGTGCCGGCTCGCCGCCATGCCAGGAGAAAAAGAGTTCTCCGCCGCCAGCTGCCTGAATATGCTGCCGTATATATCTCTCCAGAACTTTATCACTCATCCTTTGCCCGCCGGATTCTCTTCCCGGATGACTGTGACCGGAATAGTAGCAGTAACTGCACCTGAGGTTACACCTGGCGCCAACCGGCTTGACAAAAACCTGGAACTCGCGGCTTTCAGAACTCATGACAGGAATCTCCCATAATCCGGTTATTCATTTTGATATCTGTCATCAAGGTACTCTTCGAGGTTTTGCGGACCGGCTTTCATTTTTACCGATTGCTTCTTTCCGGCCAGGAAGTTTCTGAGACTTTCCGGAATTTCCACGTTCTGCCCTGTGAGTGGCTCCACAATCTCCCTGAATTTGGCAGGATGGGCTGTAGCCACGAAAATGCCCACTGTCCCGGGATGCTGGTTCAGGTAAGCCTCCAGACCAAGGCTTGCAACAGCACTATGAGGATCAAGCAGATAGCCTGTGCGTTGATACTCCTGACCTATATGTTCCCTGATCCGGTCGTCATCAAACCAGTAGCCTGACACAGAGTCTTTGATTGCTTCATAGTCATCATCAAATATCCTCCTGAGCCTGACGAAATTGCCGGGATTGCCTACATCCATGGCATTTGCAATGGTGGCAACCGATTCTGCCGGAGTGTATATACCAGTCTTAAGGTAATCAGGCACCACCCTGTTGACATTGGTAGCAGCCACCAGGTGGTGGATGCCGAGGCCTGATCTCCGGGCCATGGCTGCTGCCGTTATGTTGCCGAAATTTCCGCCTGGGACAGACACTGCCATCCCGCTGCCTGAACGGCCTATGGCATAATAGTAATAAAAGCTCTGAGGTATCAGCCGGGCAATGTTGATGGAATTGGCAGATGTGAGTTTTAAATTTGTGCGGTTTGCAGAACCGGAGAGAGCACTCTTTACCATCGCCTGACAATCATCGAATGAACCTTCCACCTCAATGGCGGTGATGTTCCGGCCAAGAGTGGTAAGCTGGTTCTCCTGCAGGTTGCTCACCTTACCCGAGGGATAGAGAATAATTACGTCAACCCCTTCCACGCCAAGGAAACTTGATGCTATTGCTCCACCGGTATCGCCTGAGGTAGCAACAAGCACCACCCTCCGTTTATCATCACGCGATGAAAAATATCTGAAGCAGCCTGCCATGAACCTTGCCCCGAAATCCTTGAATGCGGCAGTAGGACCATGAAACAGTTCCAGTACCTGTTTTCGTTCATCCAGCCGTCTGATGATTACCGGGAAGTCAAAAGCCTCCCCGCATATCTGCCGCATCACTGATCTCGGTATATCATCTCCCGTATAGAGTGAACCCACCTCCATGCCGATCTCGGGAAGGGTCATCGATGCCAACCGTCTGAAGAAGTCATCACTCAACCGGGGGATGCGCTCAGGCATGAACAGCCCCATATCGGGCGAGATGCCCCTTTCAACCGCTTCCCTGAAGCCGGTTTTTACCAGCGGATTTTTCAGATTATAATATTTCATCTATTCCTGAACTGCCCGATTACCAAACCTGCGCACCCCTCCTGCTTACGGGTGACACGTAGGCATCAAATCCAATCCCCTGCGATTTCATTGCTTCCGACATACCTTTCATCACCGCTGCCGCGGAATCGCCGCCCCTGCACAGTGCAAATACCGATGGCCCCGATCCGGAGATTCCGGCTCCCAAAGCTCCGCATTCCATGGCAGTGCTCCTCACCAGGTCAAATCCCTCAATAAGTACTGACCTTTTAGGTTCCGCCACAAAATCAATGAGCGAACGCCCTATCAGATCATAATCCTCCCTGTAGAGCCCGGCTACCAGCCCTGCCAGGTTGCCCCACTGCCTAACAGCCGTGGTGAGAGGCACCTGACTTTCAAGCAATCCCCTTGCAACTGAAGTCTTTATCTCTGTCTCAGGGTGAATAACCACACAGTACAGTTCCGGCGGAACATGGAGTCTGACAATATCGAGCGGTTCGTAACTGCGTACAAGTATAATTCCTCCGAGCAACGCTGGTGCCACATTGTCGGCATGGGCCGAGCCTGAAGCAAGCCTTTCGCCCTCCATTGCAAGCCTGACCATTTCAGACGAAGTGAATTTCTCTCCAAGCAGAAGGTTTGCACCAAAAGCTGCCGCAGCAGCGCTGGCGCCGCTTGACCCTATCCCGCTGCCAGGCCTGATACCCTTCTCAATGCTGACCCTGAATCCGGTGCTGCTGCCGGCCATGGCAGAGGCTGCCTTAAGGACAACGCCAACAACGTTCTGTTCAGGATCCCTGCTGAGTCTGCCACAACCCCTGATATCATCAATGACAACCGTACCGGTATCAGTCAGTTCAAGATCAACCACATCAAACGGCTCATCCAGGGCAAGCCCCAGGACATCAAATCCGCAACTGAGATTTGATACCGTTGCAGGTGCCTTTACCCTGATCCTCTTTCCTGCCATGTTAACTATTGACTATGGTTTATCTGCAAATATACCCCGCTAAACTCAATTAAATCATAATATATCTTACTTTTGGGAGGTTATGACGAAATGAAGATGAGACTTACTCTGCAGATTATATTGCTTTCTCTTTTGTCTCTGCAGGTTGCAGGACAGAATTTCACAGACAGCAACCTGCCCATTGTCATCATCAGCACTGACGGCGGCGTGACCATCCCGGACGAGCCAAAGATCAAGGCCACGATGAAGATTATTGACCGTGGGCCGGGAGAGCGCAATTATGTGACCGATCAGGATAATCCTCTCTATCTGAATTATAACGGCAGAATAGGTATTGAAACAAGAGGTTCATCTTCACAGGAATCACCCAAGAAGAACTACGGTTTCAAAACCCGAAAGGAAGATGATAAAACCAACAATAATGTCAGCCTCCTGGGCATGCCAGTGGAGAATGACTGGATACTCGGCGGAATGGTGTTTGACACCGCCTTCATCCGCGACTACTACTGCCATAATCTTTACGGAAAAATGGGCAATTATGCCTCCAGGGCAGTCTATTGCGAGGTAATCATAAATGACAACTACGTGGGGCTATATATACTCCAGGAGAAGCTCAAAGCGGACGACAACAGGATTAACGTGACAAAAATCGGCAAGAACGACAATGCTCTTCCCGCGCTATCCGGCGGATACATATCAAAGGCTGACAAAACAACAGGTGGTGATCCGGTTGCCTGGACGATGTATTCATTCCAGAATTCCCCGGTAGAATATATCCATGACCTGCCCAAACCTGAAAACGCCACCACTGAACAGACATCATATATCAGCAATCTCTTCTTCAGGCTTGAATCAGCCGTGCAAAACAATGATGTCTCCGTGGTGAACGGATATCCCTCACTGATAGACATTCCTTCTTTCATTGATTTCATGATTGTGAATGAATTTGCTTCCAATCCTGATGCCTACCAGTACAGCACATATTTCCACAAGGACCGCAACGGGAAGCTTCGCGCAGGACCGGTCTGGGACCTTGACCTCACCTTTGGCAATGACCTCTTCCACTGGAATATGGACCGGAGCAAAACCAACCTGTGGTACTTCGAGGACCATTTTTACAACAATGGTTCCCGCTTCTGGCGGGATCTGTTCCATAACAGCGTGTTCAGGTGTTACCTCTCAAAAAGGTGGAATGAACTGCTGGAGCCGGAGATGCCATTGAACAGGCCGGTAAGGGAGGCTTTTATTGACGAGACCGTGGAACTGATATCTGAAGCCATTGCACGAGACTGCCAGAGATGGAACAAGCAGACAAACCATACGGAAAGAATTGCAGCCATCAAGTCATTCATGCAGGCCCGTGAAGAATGGATAACCGCCGGGCTCGGAGGCTACAGCACATGCAGCAGCGTTGAAGTCCCGCAACTGACGATAACGAAGATAATGTATCATCCTCAGACCTCGGCACAATTTCCTGACGCAGATGATCTGGAATTCCTGGAGATACGAAATACCGGGACAGCCATCGTGAACCTTAGCGGTATATACTTCATGGGTACCGGATTTGTTTATCAGTTCCCTGCCAATACCACCCTCGGACCTGGCCGGTGCGTGATTCTGGCATCAAATGCCACCATCTTCCAGGCTAAGTACGGCTTCTCTCCCTTCGGGCAGTTCACCAGACATCTCTCAAACAGCGGTGAGTCCCTCATTCTCGCTGATGCCTTCGGGAACGTGATAGATGTTACAGAGTATTCAAACGAGGCTCCATGGCCTGATGCAGGCGGCAACGGTTCATATCTCAGCCTGAAAGACACTGCGCTTGACAACAGCCTGCCGGAAAGTTGGGAGGCTTTATCTGAAGTGATCACCTCTGCCGCTGAACCCATGGCAGACATCGCTGTAAGCCTCTATCCCAACCCGGTTGGTGATCTGCTCACTGTCACGGCAGAAACCGAAATAAGCACTATCTGCGTTTACAGCATGGGAGGAACCATCCTGCTGATGCAGGATGCCGGCAGCCGGAAGACCACGGTCAACATGAGCGGCATGTTACCCGGGGTCTACATCATAAGGATTTTCACCCGCGAGGGCAGCTTTCCACGCATGGTGGTAAAGAAATGACAGCCTACCAAATCCATGTACCAACTGCTCCGCCGTCAAGGCTGAGCGGAAGGGTGTTTCCCCTGAACTTTACGTTAAAGCTTCTTTTGTCGGGTGTGGTGTTTACTACAATAAGTACCTTGCTTCCGGACGGGGTCTGAAAGGCAACATTGGGCAGGTTTCCCAGTGCATTGGTTGATACTCTCACCGATCCCGGCCTTACATGCCTGGCAGCGTGGGCAAGGATATAATATGCCGGATTCCTGGTGACGTTGTTACCGCTGAGAGTCACAGTTCCCAGGCACCTGTCACAACCTCCTTCAGTATGCGGGTCATACGAGGGGTCAGATGCCAGGTTCCATTCGATCACGTTTCTGCACCAATTACGGGTAGCGCCAACTATAAGATTTTCAACATGCCATTTAAGGTCTTCGGCCAGATTGCCCGGTCCGCCTACCCATTGCTCGGTAAAGTAAAGGTTCTTTTCCGGGAAAGCATCATGAACCGCGGTGAGGGCATCAATCGATCCTCCGTAAAGATGAAACGCCGAGCCGTCAATATATTGCCGGGCTCCGGCATCATTCAACACGGCAAGAGGATAGTCTGTCCGGTCAGCATTATGGTCATAGATAATGATTTTGGTCTCTATCCCTGCCGTGGCAAATGCCGGCCCCAGGTTTTGCCTGATGAAAAGAGCCTGATCTGCAGCCGACATTACCATACTTGGATTGTTGCCACCATGGAGGGGCTCATTCTGGACAGTAATGGCATCAATGTCAATACCCTCTGCCTTCATGGCCTGGATATACTTCACAAAATAGTTCGCGTAGGCTTCAAACCATTCATGTTTCAGGCTTCCTCCCACAGATGCATTGTTGGTCTTCATCCATAACGGGGCAGTCCAGGGTGAGCCCAGAATCTTAAGTGACGGATTGATGGCCAGAATCTCCTTCAGTACAGGAATCAGGTCAGCTCTTTCCGGCTCAATGCTGAAATGCTCCATCTGCGGGTCTGTTTCACCCGGAGGCAGGTCACAGTAGGTAAAGACCCTGTCACTGAGGTCAGAGGCGCCAATGGTTATTCTCAGGTAACTGATACCTATGCCGCTTCCATCACTGCTGAAAAGCTCGCGCAACAGTCTGGTGCGTTCGGGCTGACTCATGTTATTGAGAAGGATGGCGCTGCCTCCGGTGAGGCAGTTCCCAAAGCCGTCTATCTCCTGATAACGCTGTGTTGTGTCAACAACGATGGTCGGGTCAGTATTGGCACTGGTCATGAACTCAAGCTCCCCGGGATGCTTCGTAAACAGGATACCCTTCTGCGGCGAAGTGATCCATCCCTCAGCCATAATTCCGGTTCCGCCATTCTTCCCGGGACCGTTTTCCGGAGGCCTGTTGCAGCTGACAAACAGGATGGGGAAAAGCAGCACAATGAGCCTTTTCATTTTCCTGTTTTCTTTTGGTAGACCCTTACGTAATCAACAATCATTGACCGTGGAAAGATTGAATCATCGATACCCTGCATGCCTCCCCAGTTGCCACCCACTGCCACATTGAGCAACAGATGGAACCGTTTGTCAAAAGGCCAGGCCTTGTAGCCGGTGCCTTCATTTGTAAAAGTAAAATAATGCAGGTCATCTACATAGAACCTGATCTCCCTGACCTCCCATTCAATGGCATATATATGGAAGTCACCGTAGCACGACTGAACATTGGTGGTTGCTCCCTTCTGTGTGCCGATCATGTGATTATATGCCTCAGTGTGAACCGTGCCAACGATCTTGTAAGGATCATAACCAACATTCTCCATTATATCTATTTCGCCACTGGCGGGCCAGCCACCATAAGACCAGTCGGTAGGCAGCATCCATATTGCCGGCCACATCCCTCTTCCGTCAGGAAGTTTTGCCTTTACCTCCACCCTGCCATAAAGCCAGTCACCCTTCTGACGTGTGACAAGCCTGGCCGAGGTGTATTTAAAACCTTCAAAATCTTCACGATGTGCCGTTATGGAGAGAAAACCGTCCTTCACCTCGGCGTTCTTCAGCCTTGATGCCGTATAATACTGAGACTCATTGTTACCCCAGCCTGTGGCATTGCCCTCTGTATCATAGCTCCACTTTTTCGAATCCGGCAACCCGTTATAATCGAACTCATCGCTCCACACAAGAACCATGTCTCCCGTGTTTGGATTATCGGGATACTCTTTCGGTTTTTCCGGGCGGCCACATCCTGGCGCCAGGAGGGCGAATGCCAGCAAAAGTATTCCGGCTTGTATCATCTTTGCCATTTTTTTATCTATTCAAGTATAAAGTCAGCATGGAGCCCTTCATCAGAACTTGGCCCGATCCAGACATCGAACTTTCCGGGTTCGGTTACCGTCTCCCTGCCGTTGAAAAAGGCAAGGTCAGAAGCCGTCAGGGTAAACTCCACATCAGCAGTCTCGCCACTTTTGATGCGGAGACGATTGTATCCCTTCAGTTCCTTGATCGGGCGTGTTATGCTGCCGACTCTGTCGCGAACGTAGAACTGCACTATCTCGTCAGCATCCATGTTGCCGGTATTGGTCACCCTGGCCCTGACGGTAAGTGTTCCGTCAATCTTCATCACCTGTGAAGAGAGGGTGAGATCACTGTATTTAAAAGTCGTGTAGCTCAGGCCATAACCAAATGGCAGCAAAGGAGTATAGCCGTAGTCAAGGTGGAACGTACGGTATCCGAGTGAGCTCTGCGGGTTGACCGTGGGGATGGAGTCGAACGGTGTCCATGCCTCATCGGTTGCAGGCCTTCCTGTATTGTTCCTGTAATAATAGAAAGGAATCTGTCCTGCCCCCTTGACAAAGGTGACCGGCAGTTTGCCTGAAGGAGACTCCTTGCCAAAGATCAGGTCAGCTATAGCCGGGCCGGCCATGGTGCCTGCATGCCAGGCATAAAGCACGGCATCGGATAGTTCAAGTTCCCTGCCAATAGCCAGGGGTCGTCCGGCCATGATTACCAGTATGACAGGCTTGCCTGTTGCCGCCAGCGCTTCAAGCAGCCCGGTCTGCACTCCGGGCATATTTATCTCTCCCCTCGACTGACCTTCACCTGAGAGGATCCACTCCTCGCCACCGAAGAAGAGAACCGCATCAGACCTGCGTGCAGCAGATACGGCTTCGGCAAAGTATGCCTTGCTTTTATCGCGGCTGTATGCCAGTGCCTGTACATAATTGACCTTTTTGTCACCGAGCAGATCCCTGATTGCTTTCAGCGGGGTCACGGAATTCTCCTCCCTGCCGTCAAAGCACCATGTTCCAAGCTGGTCACGCGGCGCATCAGCAAGAGGACCGATCACAGCCACGGAAGAGATCTTCTCGTCAAAGAGAGGCAGTGCAGCATTATCGTTCTTGAGCAGAACTGCGCTCTGCCTTGCTACAGTGCGGGCATGATCAAGAAATGAAGGGTCAAGTATCTTCTTCCCGGCTCCGGGATCAGTATATGGATTGTCAAACAGCCCAAGCCTGAATTTTACCTTGAGTATATTCCTTACAGCATCGTCAATCTGCGCCATGGTTATCTTCCGCTCATCAAGCAGAGCCTTTATGTTGGTGTAGTATGATGTTGTAGCCATTTCCATATCAACACCTGCATTGATTGCTATCTCTGCAGCATGCTTTTCATCCTCTGCGTATCCGTGGTTAATCATCTCGGTGACAGAAGCCCAGTCACTCACCACGAAACCGTCAAAGCCCCACTCTTCCCTAAGTATCTTTTTCAGAGTAAACTGGTTGCCTGATGTAGGGATACCGTTCAGGTCATTGAATGCAGACATGAAGGTCTGTGCACCGGCCTCCTTTGCAGCATGAAAAGGTTTAAGAGCCACATTCCGGAGAAGTGGTTCAGGGATATAGGTGGTATTGTAATCACGTCCGGCTTCAGCGAAACCGTACCCAACATAGTGTTTTGCGCATGCTGCCAGCGCAGTGGGATCAGTGAGGCTGTCGCCCTGAATCCCTCTTACCATTGCGGCTGCAAGGGTTGATGCAAGATATGGATCCTCACCGCATCCCTCGGCAATCCTGCCCCAGCGGGGATCCCATGTAATGTCAATCATCGGGGCGAAGGTCCATCGTATACCATCGGTTGAAGCCTCGACGGCAGAGATGCGGAATGCCTGCCTGACAGCTTCAGGGTTCCATGATGCTGCCATCCCAAGTGGAATGGGGAATACCGTACGGTAACCGTGAATAACATCCCTTCCGATGATCAGCGGAATTCCGAGCCTGCTCTCCTCTACAGCTATGCGTTGTAGCTCATTCACCTGCTCAGTGCCAAGAAAATTCAACAGCGAACCGCATCTTCCTTCCCTGACAGCCTGTTTTAATTGTTCAGGGTCCATGAAATAGCCAAGGTCAAGCTGTGACATCTGCCCGATCTTTTCGTCCAGGGTCATCTGCTTAACCAGCCTGTCAGCCCTGACTTCGGGACTGTCGGCAACACTCTTTCCCTTATCACATGAGCCGGCAATCAGCATAAAAAATCCTGCTGACAGAACCAGCGATAGTCTCGTGAGTTTCATCTGTCTTCTCTGAAAGGTTTAAAAATATGAAAAACATTGCCTGCCCCTCGTCAGGGCAGGCAATGATAAACAAAAACTATTACTTATGGATGCCCTCCACATGCGGGCCTGACAGTTCATCCAGCCAGAAACTGTGAGTGCCGTCGGCAACCGTCGGATTGCACATTATGCGCAATGTATTGTAATAATCATGATTGAACCTGTCATCAGCTACCACGTCCGGGGCATACATATCACCTGTCCAGGTAAATCCTCCGGGTACGCCGTTGAAGTCATACACTGCAACTTCCCAGGTATTGTCTTTACTGATCGTATATGTTATCTCCGTTCCGGTTTTCCATGGTTCGGCCGGATCTGAATTCTCAAGCTTGAGAAGGATTACATCTCCTGCCTTACCGCGTACCATTACCTTGAAGACATGCTGCTGCCTCAGGTCAAACCTGAATCCTGCCGGCAGCCTGATGTATGCATTGGCATATTGGTTGCCGGTTCTTGAGAAGTGGGCCACCTTTGCAGACTTGTTCGGGTATTCCTTATCAGGATTATCAACAATATCCAGGGTGCAGTTATCCGCAAGGAGCGGGAAAACCTGTACCTCGCTCAGGTCATTGTAAACTATCATCATGTCAAGGAGAAATGGCACATAGGCAGAGTTGTTGTTTGCCAGAACAATCTGCTTGGTTCCTGTCAGTACTCCAAGACTGGTGTTCAGTTTCGCAGTCACATTGTATGTTCCCTTGCGCATGAAGACATGCTTTACAACTTCATCCTTGCCTGCGGTGACTTCATCGCTGCCGTCACCGAAATTCCATGTTACATCAGTAACTTTTTGCCCTTCAGGAATGGTGTAACCGGTAACAGAGCATGAAACCTCATTGTCAACCCCCTCTGTTGCATTTACGGTGTATGTAATAGTTGGCCTGACATAACCCTTGGGTATCAGGTAGTAGTGCCAGTTGTTCCATCCCTCGTATGATTCGAGGCAGGTAAGCTCGAGAAGGTTTTCCTCAATTGTGCGTATGGTGTAGGTATTATCCTTTGCACCAACATCAAAGCAGGGGAAAATTGGTTTTTCACCATTCAGGGTGATGGTGTATTTGCCTTCGGACACCTTGATGATATTGAAGGTGCCTGACACCGGTGTTGCGTAGTCTACGTCCCAGTCACCCTTGTTTTCACGTGGATTGAGATAAACTGATGCCAGTGCCGGATCATTGGCACGGTAAGCCTTGACATAGCTTACGCCCTTATTGTCATAGGTAACCACGAAACCGTCGAGTTTGAAGGTGATCTCATCGTCCATCAGGCCGGTGCCATCCTTGTCATAGGGAGCCGCTGCCCACCAGCTCATTGCTGTGGGGTCATCAACCGGGCCAACGCCCAGATGACCGCGGGTAGCCACATCAAGGACCCACGTCTTCCCGGCAGTATTGTCAATGCCTCCTGTAAGATTAACATAGACAGGATCAGTGAAGATGGAAAAGTCAGTTTCAGTCTGCGTCAGGGTCTTCGTAATGGTAGCCATTCCTCCTCTTGTGACAAGTGTCATGGCTATTGTATAGTCACCTGGCATCGGGTACCTGGCTATATTTGAGTTACCGGTAGCTTTTGTGCCGTTACCGAAATCCCATGAAGCGATACCAGTGACTGATGAAGTGTTTTCAATCACGAAGTTAAACGCATCGCTTCCGGGTGTTATGGTGAAGTTGAGCTGATCGGCTGTAGGAGCAGCCCCTATTTCGGGCTTGTCAGCCATCTGAGGTTCGCAGGCATTGACAGCCAGTACTACGACCATGATGCCCGCTAATCTGCTTATATATCTGATTTTTTTCATTACACTATTTATTATTTAATAATTCATAAGCCAATGTATGCGGGAACCATCTGTTTCAGCACTCCGCTGTTCATATTCCTTATCTCACTGGCGGGAATCGGGAACATGCCCCATGAATCCGGCTTGAAGGTTCTTGGAGCAAAGTCCGAAGCGTTGGGAGTACCGGCCGGGATGTTGAAACTGGCGTTGATCTTCTCTCCTGCATAGTCAAGGCCTCTCCTCAGCAGATCCCATTTTCTCAGCCCCTCACCTCCGAATTCAACGCGCCTTTCATGATAGATGTCGTCAAGGGTGATGGTTGTTTTTTCAGCTGCGGCACCTAGTGCCCTGGTCCGTACCTGGTTGAAATAACCGGCAGCCTTGCCCGGATTGTCAGTGAGCCATACCTCTGCAGCCATGAGCAGCACGTCAGCATACCTTATATCCATGAAGTTACGGGGGAAGTTATGGTTCGGGTCACCTCCCGATCCCTGGTAATCAGCCCTTGCCATGTATTTCTTGTTGAAATAGCCGGTATTCTGGAATGCCCTGTTATAATCAGTCAGCATCGCTTCAGCGTCATAGAGGGTAACGTACTTCCTCGGGTCTCCAGGTTCGAACTCGTCAGCAAGGCTCCAGGTGGGCACTGAGAATGACCATCCGGGGAAAACGGTCGGGTCACCCTGGGGGTTACGAACGCTTATCCAGACTGATGCGAAGTTGCCGTTGATATTCCAGCCGCCCCAGTCACCTGACTTGGCTTTGTCTGAATACTGCATCTCAAGCACTGACTCAACAGTGTTCTGATTATCCCAGTCAAACAGGTCAGCATAATCAGGTATCAGCGAATAGACTCCGCTGTTGATTACCTGGTCGAGAGCTGTCTGTACGTATGCCTTATTGATCACTGTGGAACCGTTACCCCACTGCTCTGCAGTCAGTCCCAGGCCGCTGATAGCGCTCATACCGGTGTGATATAGGTAGATGCGGGCAATCATAGCCTTGACGGCACCTTTTGTCACACGGCCCTTTTCTGCAGGAGTGACCTGGTTCGGGAGGACATCAACTGCATCAAGCAGATCTGATGCAATGAGTGTAAATATCTCTGAAGGAGTGCTTTGTGTAAGACTCCTGTAATCCTCAACCGACGGGAGCACCTCCGTCATCACCGGAACCCAGCCGAAATGACGTACTAAATCCCAGTAGAAATAGGCACGCAGGAATTTAACCTCGGCTTCATACCTCTCCTTGAGACCTTCAGTCTTCCAATCAATGCCATCCTGCTTCTGAAGATAGAGGTTTGCCCTGTAGACACCGGCATAGCAGCGGCTCCATAAATCTGAAGATGAATTATTCTCAGGCTCCATCTTGAACATCTCCATATCCTGCCACTGACTCATGTCAGAAGCGTCAGAACCTCCGCAGAATGCATCATCCGACCATATATCGGCCATTGTCGCGGCAAACTGCCAGTTCTGCAGTGCATATGCGTCATAAACAGCAGTCATGGCCAGGAAGGCGTCAGACTCTGTCTTGTAGTAGTTGGCTTCCGTCTGACCGGTCTTTGGTTCGAGCTCCAGGAAATCCCTGGAACAGGATGAGCCGGCAACAATTACAGCCAGAAAGAAAACACTGTATAATATTGACTTTTTCATAGTTCTGTTCTTTTGAATGTTAGAAAGTAACATTTATGCCGGTCATGATCGTACGTGGCTGCGGATAAATACCGCGATCGATCCCGTTGTCAAATACTCCGCCTCCGATTTCAGGATCGTAGCCGGTATACTTTGTAAATGTATAGAGGTTCTCAGCCGACAGATAGAAACGAAGCTTCCTGAGCTTAATGGCTTTGGTGATATTCTGCGGGAGAGAATACCCCAGCGTAATGTTTCTAAGTCTGACAAAACTTCCGTCCTGAATGTAGAAGTCACTGACGGTTTTATGGTTCAGGTTGTTGTCAGTAAAAGTGACACGCGGGTAATAGTTCGAAGTGCCGGGACCAGTCCAGCGGTCAAGCCAGTCAGCTGTATAGTTGGCATAGTTCATGTCATACCGCCTGGTTGCGCTGTATATCTCCTGACCCAGGGCTGCATAGAGGAACATGTTGAAATCAAAGCCGTATATCTCAGCGTTCAGGTTAAGCCCGCCGGTGAAGTCAGGCAACGGAGAGCCGATCTGGACCCTGTCACCGTCACTGATTGTACCATCACCATTACTATCAATAAACTTAATATCGCCGGGACTTGCATTTGGCTGTATCTTTTCTCCGGCACGATTGACGTAGGCGTCAATCTCTCCCTGGTTCTGGAAGACTCCGTCAGTCTTGATACCAAAAAAGACGCCCATCGGAAAACCTACCTGTACATATATCAGTTCGCTCTGGCCAAAACCGCCATCACCACCCTTCAGAACCTTATCAGTATTCTTCAGGTCAAGGACTTCACTCTTGTTAAAGGCACCGTTTACTGAAGCTCCCAGGAAGAGCTTGCCTATCTGCTTACGGTAAGAGACCTGTGCTTCGAAGCCCGAGTTCTTAACTTCGCCTCCGTTGATCGTGGGAGCTCCGTTGCCAACAAGCATTGGAATGGGTGCAGCAACCTGCCAGTCCTTGGTCTTCTTTATGTAGTAGTCAAGTGTAACAGTAAGTGTGCTGCCAAGGGTTGTCATATCAAGACCGATGTTGGTCTGCTCTGATGCTTCCCATTTGAGCATGGGATTGGCCAGCTTGGTGGGCACCGTACCGTTGTACTGTGTCTTTCCATCACCAAAATAGTAGATGGCGCTGTTACCGATAATGGAAGTATAGTTGAAGTTGCCGATATTCTCGTTTCCGTTCTGACCCCAGCTTGCCCTGAGTTTCAGGACATTGAATATATCAGTAAGATTACTCATGAAATCTTCCCTTGAGATAACCCATCCTATTGAGGCAGAGGGGAAGTATCCATATTTGTTTTCGCTTCCAAACCTCGAGGATCCGTCCCTCCTGATTGTGGCGGTAAGCATGTAGCGGTTTTTCAGGTCATAGTTCAAACGGGCAAAGAGCGAGGAGACGGTATGGTCACTGTAACCTCCGCCTGCGTTGGCGCTCTCAGGGTCAGTTGCATTGTCAAGGTATGAATGCTCAAAGTCATCAAAGATCAGATCATTCTTCGTACCCCAGAGATTTTCATGCATATCCTTGAAGGCAGTTGTACCTGCTATGATGGTCAGGTTATGAACATCAAACGTTTTTGCATAGGTAAACACGTTTTCAAAGTTCCACCTTGACCACATGTCAAGTCCCTTGTAAGCCTTGTCAATATTGCTGAAGTGCATGGCATCAAGGTAATACTCCGGTGTATAGCTGTCAGTATTGACCAATGCATATTCACCCCCGAATGATGACCTGAAAGTGAGTCCCCTGAGTGCCGGGGATACCTTGCCAAAATCGAACTCGCCGTACAGGTTGCCGATCAGCTTGTAGGTTCTTGTCCTTGAGTTATTGTAACTTGCCATGGCCACAGGGTTGGTGATCTCCTGCAGACCAAATCCGTATGCCTCGGAAGTACCCCATGTACCGTCAGAAAACATCACCGGAATCACCGGTGGCATGTTAAGGGCCTGGTTCAGACCAAGACCATACCTGTCATTGGTCGCAATACCCTTGCTGGTTATTCCCGCAAGGTTGACATTTCCTCCCAGCTTGAAGAGACCAAAGGTGGCAGCTGCATTCAGCCTGTAGCCTACTTTCTCAAAGCTTGACTTGCCTTTGGAAACTATACCTTCCTGGCTGAAATAGTTCAGCGAGGATGAATACTCCAGTCTGTCACTGCCGCCGGTGAAAGAAAGAGAGTGGTTCTGCTTTGGAGCATTGTAGTAAAACATCTCATCCTGCCAGTCAGTATCTGCTGTAAAGCCCTCTATCTGTGCCTGGCTGAAACGTGGCCCGAGACCTGCATTGACTGATGCCTCATTGATAAGCATTATGTATTCACGTGAATTCAGCAGAGGCATCTTTTTCCAGGGATTCTGAAAACCGTAATAACCGTCATAGGTCACTGTCAGTTTAGTGTCCGTACGCCCGGTCTTTGTGGTTATAAGAACAACCCCGTTTGCTCCGCGTGCACCATAAATTGCAGCAGATGCGGCATCTTTCAGCACCTCTATTGACTCAATGTCACTTGCATTGAGAAAGTCAGTACCGGCACCGCTCATCGGCAATCCGTCAATAATATACAAAGGTTCCGCATCACCGTAGGTGCCTGCCCCCCTGATACGTACCGAGATCTGAGAGCCCGGCTGACCAGAGTTGGCCGTGATGACCACACCGGCCGTCTTGCCCTGAAGTGCCTGCGTTACACGCATGTCAGTGGCCTTGCGCAGGTCATCACCCTCAACCTTCGCAATTGCACCGGTGACAAGGCTCTTCTTCTGAGTGCCATATCCCACAACAACAACCTCGTCAATCAATTCAATATCAGAGGCCAATACAATGTTAATGGTGGTGCTCTCAGTCACCACAACTTCCTGTGCCTTCATCCCTACAAATGAGAAGACAAGAAGTGAGTTCATGGGTACATTGTCGAGACTGTAGTACCCGTTCATGTCAGTCATAGTTCCGGTGGTGGTTCCCTTGACTAAAACACTTACTCCCGGAACAGGCTGTCCGTCGTCTGCTGACGTTACAACTCCTTTAATCTGCAGCCCCTGAGCATTTAAAGCCAGGGAACAGGCAATGAAAAAAAGAGCCAGGATTGTTTGTTTCATAAACGTTGAGTTTTTGAGTTTGGTTATCAGGTTTTCAGATGATTATAAAACCACCCGTTTGCAAGGAGCAAGTTAAGAAAGAGAAATTGATTATCACTTGTTAAAATTTACTTCAAATATACATCAGTCAATTTTTTAAAATACATCATTAATTCATCATTGAAATCACATAATGTTGATTTACAGATACATAATAAATACTTATTGAGTGTATAAAATACACCAATTACCAGAAGCAATACTACAGCGCCGCGTTTTTTCAAATACTGAGAAGATGGGTTGTGAGGTTTACATCACGGGTAATGCCCATCTTTTTCCTGATCCTGTACCTGCATATCTCAACACCTCTTACTGATATATTGAGCAGAGGAGCAATCTCCTTGGTCGGGAGATTCATTTTAAGGTATGCGCACAATCTCAGTTCGCCGGGAGTCAGTTCGGGATATCTTGTTTTTACACCCTGAAGAAACTCCTCGTGTACCTCATCAAAGGCACTCTCAAATATCTCTCTCTGCTTATTGCTGTCAACCTCCCGGTCTATCCGCTGCAGAATCCCGGAAATCTTGGTGCCGACAGACCTGTCATTGCAATCACTGATCACTTTCCTCAGCTCGTCCTTGATCTGGTTGAGAAATTCATTCTTACGCACAAGACTCATAGCCTGGTTAGCCAGCTCCTTGTCACGAAGTATCATCTCAGCCTGAAGCCTTTCATTCCTGATCCTGATTATCTCCTTCTCAGACTCCAGCGCCTGCCTTTTGTACTCCTGTTCTTTCTCCTCGTAGATACGGGCGTTCTTTACTCTTTCATTCCTTCTTGAGACATCTATCCTCCAGCTGATAAAACGGGCAAGAAGCAGCACCATGATTATTCCTGCAATGACATAGGCGATAATTGCCACCGGCGACTTATACCAGGGATGCTCTATAACAAACTCAAGGGAGTCAGGTTTGCTCTCAATTCCGAGCTGATTCCTGGCTTTTACATGGAAGGTGAATTTCCCGTCAGGGAGATTTGAATACTCCTTATAGTATGTACGGCTCCAGTCAGACCATCTGTCATCATACCCTTCCAGCCTGTAACTGTATTCGGTATTGCCGGCATTGTCATATACCGGCGAAGCAAACATGAACCTCATGTTGTTGTTGGCATATCTGAATCTGTAGCTTATCTCCCGGACTGCAGATGAAGGAGTGCGGCCATAATAAAATACCGAGTCGTGATGCAGTGCCTCTCCAAGGGTAATGTAAACCGAGAACCCTTCATATCCAAGTGAAGAGGTACGCGATGAATAGTGGGCAAAACCATCTTCCGTGCCTATAATCACATGCTCCGGAGCATATGGGTAAAAAGACTCAAACCCGTGGATGAACCCTCCCGAGAGCAGGAGAAAAGGAGTGGCAATATGCTCATAGGTGTGATCTTCCTTCAGCCTGAATACCCCAGCCCTGTTCTTTGCCACATACCATATGTTCCCCTCTTTGTCCTCATGGAGATGTGAGACAGCCACCAGGGGACTGAAAAGCTGGTTGAAGTAGGTTGACCTGACAAACCGGTCTGTTTCAGGCGAATATTCATAGATCTCAGTCTCTGATACCACCACGAGTTGTCCGAGGACACGAAAAATACCAAGATAGAAATCCGATGGCAGGCCATCTGAGGAATCATAGAACCTGACGCTGGTCACCGAATCGAGCTCTGCCGAGAGCCTCACCCTGAATATCCCCTTGAATCCGTGACTCATCCATATCTCTCCCTCTCTGTCTTCCTCGAAAACCCTGAACGACTCGGTCATACCCGGTATCTGCCTGACAAACTTCCACGTGCCCTGCTCCCACCTTAAAAGTATCATTCCGCTGAATGTACCTCCCAGCAGGTATCCCGGGTGGTTTTTCAGTTCCATGTATTTCCATCCGCCGGAGACTCGGCTGATAAGGTCAGCCTTCTCTCCGGAGACCAGATAGGTGCCGTTATTATGCCCGCAGAGCAGTATACCGTTGTGAACTCCCAGGTACCACACCTGCCCGTAGGTTCCGGGTATCATCCGAAAATCGTCACCCGTCTCCCTTTCTGACCAGTTCCTTACATACAGCCCCTGATTTGTTCCGAGGTAGAGCTTTCCATCATGGATAACCGATGCATATCCTGCGCCAAAGCCTTCCGTGCTGCGGATAAAGGTAACAGGGGAATTAATGGTTACATAGTCGATTCCGTTGTCAAGTGCCAGCCAGAGGTTACCGTTCCTGTCGGTGAACAGGGCAAGAACCGTGTTGTTCTGCAGACCATTCTTCCTGTTGATGTGCTGAACAATTCTCCCCTCCGGGTCAATAATCATCACGCCGTTAAGGATTGTGCCCATCACGTAATAATCATCATATATCATTGTAGCGCTGAATACCTGGTCACGGCTCAGTATACTGCTGAGTGCACTGTCCCACTTTCGAAGCTTCGCGCCGTCATAAATAAACAGACCGTTCCCCAGGGTGCAGATCATCATCTCATTCCCGGACCCGTAAGGAAGAAGTGAGCAGATATCCATTCCGGTCAGCGACTCGCAGCCGGGGAGTCTTGCAAGCCGGGTTCCGTCGAACTCCATAAGTCCGTATTCGGTATCATTGAACAGCAGCCTGCCCCTTACAGTGTAAGAATTCTGGAACCGTGACGGAGCAGCCACAACTGTCATAGGTGTGCCATCACGGTAAAAATAGGCTGCATAATATGACTGGAACACAGTTTTGTCGCGGTATGTGAATATGTTCCATACATCGTCAAAATTCCTGTACTCCTCGGGTATCAGTTCCCTGAAGGATTGGAAAGAGAGATTACCGCCAGCTTCAGGCACCATTTTTCCGAAGTCATTATAGGCTCCAATGAATATCTCCCCCTTTGCACCCATCAGAATTGACCTGACCATTGAGTAGTTGGGCATCCGGTAAAGGTGCCACTGAACCCCGTCATAGACCAGGAGTCCGTCATTATTGGCAAAATACATGAATCCCCTTGCATCCTGCGCCACAGCCCAGTTCTGGGTGCTGGCACGGTAGTCGGCCTTTGTGAAGTTCCTGATGAACGGCGTGCCAATCTCCTGAACCTCAGCTGTTGCATTATAAACTGCGGGAAGGAGAAAAAACACCACTGAAATCAACCTCCTGATCATATCATGTTTTTAAGTCCTACAATTTATGTTTTTTTTGGCAGCTTCCCGCGAATAAAACCTGACAGCGCTTCAAGGGAATGAAAACTGATATTGCTTCCCTGGAATGAGAACTGATAATGCTTCACAGGAATGAAACCTGATACTGCTTCCCTGGAATGAGAACTGATACCGCATCGCGGGAATAAAACCTGACAGCGCCGGGAAAATGTATGTCACCGCAACAGTGATCAGATACTCCCGCGTCCATTCTATAACAAGTGTCTGAAACATAACATCCCTTCGCGGATCCTGCAAACCCATACCCGTCCGAACCGATTATGCCGCAGTATTTATGTTGATTCTTTATTTTTGGTATATTCGCCTGGTCCGGTCTTATGAAGGGTATAAATCTAAAGTATTGAAAAACAAAATGATTAAAGTCCACCAAAACAGAATTCCCAACGAGTTTTTCGTTACCAAGGGTTCAGGATGCAGCGAATATGCCATCCATCCCGGTTCATATCACATGGCGCTGCATGATGCAGGCATATCGGAGTACAACATTATGAACTATTCTTCGGTGCTGCCTGCAACCTCAAGGCTGGTGTCACTTGACGAGGTTGACATGCCCCCATTCGGCTCCGAACTCTGTACGATCATGGCAGTAGCCAACGGATTCTACGGTGAGCACGTGTCAGCCGGAATCATATTCGCGTGGCTCTACACGGATGACACCTGTGAGGAAAAGGTCGGAGGCCTCGTCTGTGAACTGGCCGGCTACTTTGATATGGAAGCTCTTGAAGAGAGACTCTACACTGTTCTCCATGACCTGCATGACAGAACCTTCTCACAGTTTTACCTGGGAGAACCAAACGTCATCAGGGAGTCTCTGACAATTGACAAGAGGTACGGAACTGCACTCGTATCTCTCTGCTTCGTCAATTTCATCTGATCGTTCCGGAGCATACAAGGGAGGAGATTCTGATCTTAAACTGAGTGGGCAAAAGTCCACTGCCACAACCAGGGAAACATGTCCCTGACGATAATCCGCCCGGCACTCAGGAAGACTTACGGAGGCAGGATAAAACAGAACAGTCTGAGAAGCATTTCATATTGTAACCAATATATATTACAGGCCATGAATGACAAACGTGCTATTTGTCGTACAACACTTGTTCTGGCATTCTTCATTATGACTGCCATGCTTTGTGCGCAGCAACGCGGTTCAACGCACACCTTTGCACTGGGAACCAGTGAGTTTTTCCTTGACGGGAAACCGTTCCAGATTATCAGCGGTGAGATACACCCCGGAAGGATCCCTGAGGAGTACTGGCGTCACAGGATCAGGATGGTAAAGGCGATGGGGTGTAATACCGTCTCTGCGTACCTTTTCTGGAACCATCATGAAAGCGAAGAGGGAATCTATGACTTCCACACAGGCAACCGTGATATCGCAAGGTTCATCTCCACTGCAGCCGAGGAGGGGATGTGGGTTCTCATAAGGCCCGGGCCCTATGTATGCGCTGAATGGGAGTTTGGCGGAATACCTCCGTACCTGCTTCGCAATCAGGGCATAAAAGTACGCTGCATGGATCCGGCCTACATGAAAGCTGCAGAGAGATACATATCACGGCTGGCTGATGTGCTTCGCCCCTTCCTGGTGACAAACGGAGGTCCGGTGCTGATGATCCAGATTGAAAATGAATACGGAAGCTACGGCAATGACCGCAACTACCTCATAGCCCTGAAGGAGATATGGGAACGGAGCGGTATTGATGTCCCGTTTTTTACGGGTGACGGGCCCACAACATACATGCTCGAGGCAGGAACGCTACCGGGATGTGCCGTGGGACTCGACTCCGGGAGCTCGGAGAAGGATTTCGAACTTGCCCGTAAAATGAATCCGGGAGTCCCTGTCTTCTCCAGCGAAACATACCCCGGATGGCTCACCCACTGGGGAGAAGATTGGGCAAGGCCCGACACTGCCGAACTGCTGCGAGAAGTCAAGTTCCTGATGGATAACAAAAAATCATTCAATTTTTATGTCATTCACGGAGGAACAAACTTCGGGTTCACGGCAGGGGCCAACTCAGGCGGAAAGGGATACGAGCCTGACCTGACCAGCTATGACTATGATGCGCCAATAGATGAGCAGGGAAGGGCAACCCCGAAATACATGGCACTCAGAAAACTGATCGGCTCATACCTCCCAAAAAGAGAAAAACTGCCGTCAATACCGGATCCAATACCTGCCATGTCTTTCCCGGAGACTGACCTGGTGCCATTCACATCTGTCTGGAACAACTTGCCTGAACCGGTATTGTCAGTTCAGCCAAAACCGTTTGAAGCATACGGGCAGGATTACGGGTTCATGCTGTACAGCACCAGGCTGACGGGCCACAAGAGAGGCAAACTGACAGTAATTGACCTGCATGACTATGCCACTGTTTTTCTTGACGGAAAATATGTCGGGACACTTGACAGGCGACTGGGAATCAATGCAATTGAACTGCCTCAGCCGGATTCAGAGTACCCGCTGCTGGAAATATTTACCGAAGGGATGGGAAGAATCAACTTTGCCCATTCAATGATTGACCGCAAGGGAATAACTGACCGTGTGATACTGAACGGGATGACGCTGATGAACTGGGAGGTACGGGGTTTTCCGATGAGTGACGGCTATGTTGAATCGCTGGAGGCCACCGCTACCGAAATGACCAGGCCCGGAGTATTCTTCAGGGGCACCCTGAAACTTGACAAGAGAGCAGATACCTTTATTGATATGACCAATTTTGTCAAGGGGTTTGTTTGGGTCAACGGCCATAACCTGGGAAGATACTGGGAGATCGGTCCGCAGACACGGCTTTACTGCCCGGCATCATGGCTTAAGGATGGGGAAAATGAAATAATAGTATTTGATCTTCACAAGACCACGCCCGGGTCGGTAAGAGGATTCCCGGCCATGAACTGACAGCTGGTCATTGCAGGCCGGTTATTGCTGACAACAGGTAGTAGACCCCGGCAGCAATTGCCATCGATATAGGTATTGTAATTATCCATGCCCAAAGCAGGTTGATAGTTACACCCCATCTTACAGCCGTAATCCTTTTTGTCAGGCCTACCCCCATGATTGCTCCGGTAATTGTGTGGGTTGTGCTTACAGGTATACCGAAATACTCAGTTCCGAACAGCAGCAGTGCTCCGGCCGATTCAGCAGCAACACCCTCAAACGGAGTTATCTTGGTTATCTTGGTACCCATCGTCTTGACGATCCTCCAGCCGCCCATAAGTGTTCCAAGGGAGATTGCAGTATAGCAACCCAGCACTATCCAGTGAGGTATTGAATCCATCTTGCCGTCAACCATTTCGATCCTCGCCCAGCGCGGAACGGCTGATGAATCAACTCCATGGAAATAGACCATGAGTGCAGCGGCAATGATCCCCATAACCTTCTGTGCATCATTTCCACCGTGGCCAAGGCTGAAAAGGGCTGATGAAAGGAGCTGGCCCATCTTGAACTTCTTCTCCAGCCTGAAGGGATTCGCCCTCCGGCACAGCCAGAGCAGTGAAACAGAAATGATATATGCAAACAACATCCCGATAATCGGAGCCAGAAAGATAAAGGCACCTATCTTCAAAATCACACCTGTATGCACCACATTCCATCCGGCATACGCTATTGCAGCACCGGAAAAGCCTCCCACGAGGGTGTGTGACGAACTGGAGGGAATGCCGAGGAACCATGTCGTGAGGTTCCAGATGATGGCAGCCAGAATGCCAGACAATATAACCAGAAGCGTAATAGCTGAGGTATCAACCGTTTTTGAAATGGTATCAGCCACATTGAGTTGAAAAACAAGGTACGCGAGCCAGTTGAATGATGCAGCCCATAACACCGCCTGGAATGGTGTGAGCACCTTTGTTGATACAATCGTAGCTATTGAGTTCGCCGCATCGTGAAACCCGTTTATCAGGTCAAATGCGAACGCAAGAATGATTATAATGATGAGAAGTGAAAAATCCATCTGCAGGCCGGTTACGCGATCTTTATAATCACAGAAGAAAGAATATCAGACACATCGTCGCAACGGTCAACAGCCTTCTCAAGGGCTGCCAGAATATCCTTCTTTTTAATCAGCTCAATCGCATCCTGCTCTTCCTGGAAAAGTTTTGCCAGGTATCGGTGGTTGATGTCATCGGCCTGCTCCTCAAGCTCCTGGATCCTCTGGCAATTATCTTTGTATTTCGAAAGGTTGAGCACATCGCGCAACCCGTTGAAAGCTGTGTTGATCTCAATGGAGGCCTTCCTGATGACGTCAGCCATCTCCCGGAACTCTGATGGAATTTCCATGAGATTATACAGGCGGGCCTGCTTTGATGCACCGTGGATCAGGTCAAGCACAGAGTCCGTGGCATGGGTCAGTTCAAAAATATCCTCCCTGTCAAAGGGTGTGATAAAGGTGCCGCTCAGGGCATTGTAAAGGTTTCTGGCTATCTGGTCTCCGACAAGCTCCGTCTCCTTTATTTTATTGCCAAGAATCTCTCTCTTCTCCGGAGAGGGCTCATTCATGAACTCCACCAGCAACTCTGCACCTATGATAAGGTTGGCTGATGCATCCTTGAAAAGTGGATAGAACCTGCCCTCCTTGGGAACCAGGAATGAAAAGAACTTGTCAAGTTTCATCAGTAAGTGTAAAATATGTTAACGCCTGCCAAATGTATATTAATGACTTCACTAATTAAAGAAGTTTTGATATAATGTTCATTAAATGTTACAAAATTGTTTCAGGCAGGATTCTGGCAACTTTCGCTATATTAGCAGATTATTTAAAAACCGGTCAAAAGGCATGAAGCTAACATTTTACGGAGCTGCAAGGGAGGTAACAGGCAGTAAGATACTTATTGAAACGGAACATGGAAAAAACCTTTTGCTTGATTGCGGCCAGTTCCAGGGCAAAGGACTTGAAACGGATGAAATGAACAGGTCGCTGGCCTTCACCCCTGCCTCTATTGACCATATTATTCTCTCACACGCTCATATAGACCATTCAGGACTGATCCCCTTTCTTTTCCGGAACGGGTTTACAGGCTCGGTGGTATGTACCACCGCAACCCGCGACCTCTGCTCCATAATGCTTGCTGACTCTGGCAAGATACAGGAACATGATACCATTACATTCAATAAGAAGAGGGCCAGGAAAGGACTTCCGCCAGTGAAGCCTCTCTATACCCAGGCTGATGCCGTGGCTTCAATGAAGCTCTTCATAAGCGTGGCCTATGACCGGAAGTTCCGGATAGATGAATTCACCACTGTGAGATTCACAAATACCGGACATATGCTGGGAAGCGGGGTAATCACACTGGAACTGAAAGAAAAAGATGGCATCAAACGACTTGCTTACACAGGTGATATCGGAAGACCGGTAAACAGGATACTTAAAAGCCCGGAACCATTCCCGCAGGCTGACTTCCTTATTACTGAATCAACTTATGGAGACAGGCTGCATCCCACACTGACCGAGTCAGACGAGGAGCTTTACCGGGTAGTCCACCATACCTGCGTTGAGAAACGGGGCAAACTCATCATTCCTGCCTTCAGCGTGGGGCGTACCCAGGAGATAGTATATTCATTCAATAATCTTTACAATGCAGGCCGACTGCCAAAGGTCGATATCTATGTTGACAGCCCCCTCTCGGTCAACGCAACGAACATCTTCCGGATGCACCCCGACTGCTTCAATGACAATGTAAGGGAACTGATGCTTTCCGATCCTGATCCCTTCGGCTTTAATACATTGTTCTACAACACATCGGTTGAAGGTTCCAAAAGCCTTAACGAGATCAGGGGCCCGGTAATAATAATCTCCTCATCCGGAATGATGGAAGCAGGGCGTGTCAAGCACCACCTGGCAAACAGCATCAGCAACCCCGCCAATACGGTGCTGATCGTTGGCTATTGCGCACCTGCCACCCTCGGAGCCAGAATTGCCAAAGGGGCAACTGAAGTCTCAATTCACGGAAACAAATACCCTGTAAGGGCTGACATCGAAAAGATTGAGTCTTATTCCGGTCATGGCGATTACCGGGAGATGGCTGATTACCTCTTATGCCAGGATCAGGATAAACTGAAGGATATTTTCCTTGTTCACGGAGAGTATGAGACACAGATCAGATACAGTTCATACCTTGAGTCAAAAGGCTTCAGGAACATCAATATTCCTGCTCAGGGAATGTCATATACAATCTGATTATTACACCATCTTTTTGAATACTCGGTTCTATTTCTATTTTTGCACAAAAAAAAAGCTAAAGTATGTTTTTATTAATGGTTGTGCTTTTTGTGCTGGGTTACCTGGCAATTGCACTTGAGCATCCGATAAAAGTTGAGAAGGCGGCCAGCGCCCTGTTGCTGGGTTCAATCCTGTGGGCTCTTTATGCCCTCTCCAGTGAACAGGTCCTTGCAATGGGATTTTCTCCTTCATGGGAGAAGCTTAAGCTTATGGGTCAGCAGATTCTGAACAACATTGCCCCTGCAATGACAGCTGACCAGTTTGCCACCTCACCGTTCCGCGAAACGGTAGAACTGGCAAGAGATTCCAACGCTTTCGTAAAGAACGAACTTGGCCAGCACCTTATAGGCATTGCCGAAATTCTTTTCTTCCTTTTTGGCGCCATGACTATAGTGGAGGTAATTGACCAGCACCAGGGATTTACCGTCATCACCAACAGGATTGCCACGAAGAGCAAGGTAAAGCTTATCTGGATCATCGGATTCATCACTTTCTTCATGTCTGCAGTTCTTGACAACCTGACAACCACTATTGTGATGGTAGCTCTGCTGAGAAAGCTTATCTCCGACAAACCCACACGCTGGCTCTTTGCAAGCATGATAGTGATAGCAGCCAATTCGGGCGGCGCATGGTCACCCATTGGCGACGTCACAACCATTATGCTCTGGATAGGCGGACAGATTACCACAGTAAACATTATCATCAAGGTAATCCTTCCGAGCCTGGTCAGCATGATAGTGCCATTGGCAATAATGTCATTTATGGTCAGAGGAGACGTAAAGCGGCCTGCCAAAATACAAGGTTCAGATGATATCACCACACCGTTTGAGCGGACCTTCATCCTTTTCCTAGGCGTCTCCATGCTGCTCTTCGTCCCCGTGTTCAAAACATTAACGCACCTCCCGCCATGGGTGGGTATGATCTTCGGACTTGGAGTGCTATGGCTTGTTTCAGAAATCATGCATCGTGACAAGGATGATGAGATACGTAAGAAACTTACTATATTCAACATTGTCAAGAAGGTTGACACCCCAACAATTTTCTTCTTCCTGGGAATACTGGCTGCGGTAGCCGCCCTTCAGAGTGCCGGCCATCTGAGCCTGTTGGCAGGTTGGCTCGACGAGAAGCTTGGTGATATCTACCTTATCAACCTGGCGATAGGCGCTATTTCAGCTGTTGTTGACAACGTTCCGCTGGTGGCCGGAGCAATGGGAATGTACGAGGTGGTCACTCCCGACATGCTTCGCATAGCTGCTGATCCGGCTTATGCAGCCTTCTTTGTGCAGGACGGACTCTTCTGGGAATTCCTTGCTTACTGTGCCGGAACCGGTGGCAGCATGCTGATTATCGGCTCCGCCGCAGGTGTTGCTGCCATGGGCCTTGAAAGAATTGACTTTATCTGGTATCTGAAGAAGATTTCATGGCTTGCTCTTGCAGGATATCTTGCAGGAGCAGGTGTTTACTGGCTTCAGGCACAGATCATGGTATGACATTGCCGTGCAATAGGATTTTGCCCCGGCGGCAAACAGAATGACAATAAAAAAGAGGCTGTCTCATATTAAAAGGGGCAGCCTCTCTTTTTTTGACAGTTGTCCTGGTTACTCAGGAAGCTTTTGGACAGGCACCTCTGAAAGGTGCCCTTTTAATTAACGGCATCAGGTAAGATTCCTTATCTATTTGTTGATCAGATCAAGGTAGCTGATTGTTCCCTCCGCAGCCTCACCCGGGCCAGCCATCGGGCACCCGGGTACAGGACAGTTGATGATCTTATGTTCCCTGCTGTCTGCCGGTTCCCATCCGAGAAGCAGATATAGGGCAAAGAATCCCAGTACATAGGCAACAATCACATGCCATCCCTTCCTTACCCAAAGAACCACATTCCGTGCCTCCTGGAACTTGTTCGTGATGGCTACCCCGGCAGATGAACCAAACCATATCATCGATCCTCCGAACCCTACGGCGTATGCCAGCATACCCCAGTCATAGTGCCCCTGTTCAAGACAGAGCTTTGTGAGCGGGATATTATCAAACACGGCTGAAAGGAACCCAAGTGCAAAGGTGGTCACCCATGAGGCATCAGGAAGCTCTTCAACCGGCATCATCGATGCGCACATTACAAGGCACAACAGAAAGACGGTACCCTTAAGCGAAGCAGGTATCTCCCCCCATGGAACAGGTCTCAGGAAGGCGCCAATAATAATTGCTATCCAGACACCCAGTGCAGGCATGTCATAGAGAATATTGGAAGTTATTGCACCTGCCAGAATAAGGAAGACACAGACTATCTTAACCCAGTCAATTCTGACACTGGCATCAGCGTCCTTTTGTATCCTCTGATGCCTGTCCTGCTGATGAGATGCAAACCAGGCGAAGAACAGCAGGGCAACAACGGCAGCCACGTAGGCATGCAGAACGTTAAAAGCAGACACACCGTCAATCCACATCATTGTGGTGGTTGTATCGCCAACTACACTTCCGCTGCCGCCTGCATTGCTTGCAGCTACAATGGCGACAATATACCCGATGTGTACCCTGTTTTTGAATACAACCAGCGCTATTGTCCCTCCTATGAGAGCAGCGGCAATATTATCGAGGAATGATGAGAGGATGAAGACAAAGACTAACAGCAGGAAAGGACCCTTCCAGTCGTCAGGAAGATACCTGGGAAGTATGTCGGGGACCCTGGATTCTTCGAATATTTTTGACAGGACTGCAAAGCCAAGGAGCAATCCGAGAAGATTCAAAATTATCCCCCACTCGCCCTGTCTCAGATCCTTATCCATGATCTGCTCAAGGAAGGGAGTGGTGCCGAACATATGCTCGCCCAGCCTGAAGGCCGGATCAAATGCAAACTTGAAGATCAGCAGAACGGTAAGGCCAGTGACTGCAACCCAGAATGTATGCCTGTGAAAGAGCGCTACTCCTACGAGGATCAGGCCAAAAATGATAAATTCAACGCGTATCGGCCCTATCTTGGGCACTGAACCATCTGAAGCAAAAATGGTTACCGGAAGAAGGAGAAGCAGCAGGAAAAGCAACACTCTTTTCCTGTTACCTGCAGCCATGGCAAGAATTAAGTTTTTCATCTTTAAAGAGTTATGCGAATTTGTTGACGGATCTGATCGGATAATATGAATTAGTCGGGGCGAAATTATAGTTATTTTCCTTTAAAGGTATTCATTCTCCCTGCTTTTTTTAAACCTGCTGTATGTTATAAAAAGAAAGGCAGAGCTTCTCTGTCTTCTGCAACAAAAAAGAAAGGCAGCGCTCCTCTGCCTTTTGCAATAAAAAAAAGAGAGAGCTCTTCTGCCGTCCGGGAGCTTCCTGAGTGATCAGGATAACTGTCAAAAAAGAGAGACTGCCCTTTTTAATATGAGACAGCCTCTTTTACAACAAATAAAAAAAGCTGCCCCATCGGACAGCTTCTTCCCTTTTATTTCCTAGTATTTCGGCTCATGGTCCCTGTCGCGGAAATCACGGCGGGGTCTGAAAGGCTTTTTTTCTGCCTTTGGCTCAGACTTCTTCACGATGATCTGACTGCCATCGAGCTCTGAGTTGTTAAGCTTTTCGATAGCTTCATAACCGGCACGGTCATCGGCCATCTCAACGAAACCGTAACGCTTTGAAAAGCCGGTTTCACGATCCATAATAACTTTGGCGGAGATTACTTCCCCAAATTTGCTGAAAAGTTCCTGAAGGTCTTCTGCTTTGGTTACAGAACTCAACTTGGCTACAAAAATGTTCATCTGAAAACAAATTAAACTGTTAATTAAGATTTAAATTAACTGACTGAAAATGAGTGAGACACTAAACCATCTCTACACAAAATAAGACAGCTTAACACAAAGGTATTTAAATTATCCTAACATCTCCAAATTTATTTTAAAAATTGAAGTTAACAGACTGAAAGAAAATCTGCTAATACAATCGGTCAGTGGTTTACCTCAAACTTCATCCATTCCTGAAGTTTAGTCATGACCAGATTCTTCTGTTCATCAGGAAGGGTGCCGATGCGGGTACCGTGCGCCCCATCCTTCTTTACAATCTTCAGGCATTTTTTGTTATTACCCGGATCAGCGGCAGAAGCTGACCAGGGATCATTCTCACCATAGATGAAAATGAAGTTTTTAGCATCATGTTTAATAAACTCGCTGACTTTTTCCCCGAATTCATAATCATATACATAGTCCAGCCCCGGAGGAGCAGAAAACTGGAATTCAGGTTCTTCCCCGTCGCCGGCATGCCTGATGAGATCACCAAACTTGTCAAAGTCATAACCATAATACCCTATCTCAGTCATTGCCTGATAAAAGAAGGGTTCAAAATACTCCAGATCCTGGTCAGAAAAATAACGGGGAGGACTCACCGATGTCATATGTCTGAATATCTGCTCATTATTGCCTTCGAGAGGTATGGAATCACAGGAGACGTTTCCCCATTGCCAGAACGCAAACTCATATTCAAGCACTGTCATCTCATAGGCAATTTCGGGCCCTCCTACCCTCGTGAATGTCCATCCCCGACTGTCAGCCATTTCAAGGAACATGGGATAAAGGGTATCAAATTTTTCATAGGCCATTTTTTGGAACCGGAAGACCCGGTCACGGCATTCAGCTGTGCCCACGTTCTCAAAAAACGGCTCCATTCTGGAGTCTTCAGGCCCGAAGTTGAGTGGTGCCACGTATGGAACACTGACATCTACATCATCAGGGTAATAGTACCGGTGGAACATCACTGTCTGTCCTCCCTTGCTGATACCGGTGGTTGCCCACCTGCCCCTGAAAACGGGTTTAAAGAGCTCAATGATCCTGTGATGATCAGTAGCTGCCTGCCAGGTAGTCAGGTATTTCCAGTCAACCGGATCGGGTGTCGACTCCTCGAAATATCTGTGCTCAATCCTGATCAGGTTGGCATTCAGGATGGAAGCAAGCTCATTCCGGCCTCCCCGGGCGCCGTATCCCTCGGTCTCAACCACAACAGGCCTGTCAGCACCGGCATAATAAAGGAATACCTGTTGGGTAAACTGGGGACCGTCAGGATTACGGTGGTCAACCGGTTGCCGGAGGCGTATCTCCCACGCCTCACTGAATGTAGTGTCTGCCTTTATCCTGAAAAGTGTATCTGCCGGGAGGCTCGCCAGACGCTCCTCCAGGGTCATGATCTTCTTTGAGCATCCGGTGGTGAGGATGGCTGCAACCATTAAAACAAAAAGGTTAAGTCTGAACATTGGATTTACGATTTTAAATTTTCCTTTCTCAGCGGCTTAGCGGCATCGTTTTGGCTCTCAACCAGATCTGCAACTCCGGCTCAAGGTACCTGTGAAGAGACCGGTAAACCTTCTCATGGTACCCGTTCAGCCACTGAAGTTCACTGTCATCCAGGAGAGAGATGTCAATAAGTTCACGATCAATATAACAAAGTGTTACTGTCTCAAACGACAGGAAACTACCAAATTCGCTCTCTGTGTCAGTGCAGCAGACCAGAAGGTTCTCGGTCCGGAAACCATAGTGCCCCGGACGGTAAAAAGCCGGCTCATCTGAAATCACCATGCCCGGTTCCATACTGGTCTTCATGTCACCTGAAGCGCTTGTGCCTATTGTCTGTGGTCCTTCATGCACGTTCAGGAAGCTGCCCACACCGTGGCCTGTACCATGACCGTAGTTCATGTAATTATCCCACAAAGGCTTGCGGGCGAGAATGTCAAGCTGGTATCCTTTTGTGCCACGCGGGAAGCGTGCCATGGCAAGGTCAATGGTTCCCCTCAGAGCAAGCGTGAATTCCTTCTTCATCCGGGCATCAGGCTTTCCAAGAGCAACCGTTCTTGTGATATCAGTGGTCCCTCCATAATACTGCCCGCCTGAATCAAGCAGAAAAATTCCTTCCTTCTTCAGCCTGACATCAGTTTTCATGTCAGGGACGTAGTGCGGAAGGGCTGCATGTTCATTATATGCAGCAATGGTACTGAACGAGGGACCTGTGCAGCCAGTCTGCGTTGAGCGCATCTCATCAATTTTCGCGGCAGCGCTCATCTCGGTTATCTCCTCCCTTCCAACTGACTTTTCAAGCCAGAAAAAAAAGCGGGTCAGAACTACGCCGTCATCAACCATCACTTTTCTCAGGTTCTTCAGCTCAACCTCATTTTTTACCGCTTTCATGCGGGTGGGAATACTCAGGTCCTCTGCAATATCCACGCTGCGGGGAAGTGCCCTGTACAGTGCTGCCGGGGTTGACGGGGGCGAAAGCAGAACAACGGACCCCTCTTCCAGATGAGACAGAACGGAGGTCACCGTCTCATAGGGCAACAGAACAACACTGTCACTGTCAAGTGAAGCCTTTACCTCATGTGGAATTTTCTCCTCATCTGCAAAAAAGATAACCTGGCTGGGACTCACCACCGCATAAGAAAGAAGCAGCGGTGAGTACTTCACATCGTTGCCCCTGAGGTTCAATAGCCACATAATATCATCTGTTGCAGTAAGCAGCTGATAATCAACCTTCATTGTCTTCATTACCTCCCTTACCCTTTCCAGCTTCTCAAGCCTGGTCAGCCCGGCATACTTTACATCAAGTTCAAAAGCACTGTCGCCGGGCAGATCAGGACGATCTTTCCAGAGAGGAGTGATCAGGTCAGCTTTCAGGTTGAGAGTGGCACCGGAGGCTTTAAGGGATGATATCAGCAGCTTCATTATAACTACTGAGATCAGCCGGCCGTCAACGCCTACCTTCCAACCCTTACGGGCCTTTTCCTTGAGCCAGTCGATATGCTCCGGTGTATGCGGGACCTTCAGCCTTACAAGCTCAAAACCCGACCCGACCAGCTGCTCTTCAGCCTGAATGAAGTACCGGCTGTCAGTCCACAGACCAGCGAAAGTCCTGGTAATGACTACGTTCCCGGCAGAGCCGGTGAAGCCGGTCAGCCACCTGATAACCCTCCAGTGATCAGGCACATATTCTCCAAGGTGTGGATCGGCGGAGGGAATTATTAAAGCATCCAGCTTCTTTTTCCGCATCAGGGCCCGCACTGCGGCAAGCCTTTTCATGTACACACTCACAGCCATATCCGTTAGTTTGTGTTTTTACTTCCCAAAGAAAGATTTCATCCAGAAACTGTTGGTCTCATTGGTCTGGAAGGTTCTCTTGGGTCCTCCCCAGCCGTGACGTTCACCCGGATATATCATCATCTCGAAAGGCTTGTTCAGATCCTGGAGCGTGGTGATCAGCCAGACAGAGTTCTGCATATGGACGTTGTCATCCATATCGCCATGGCGGATAAGGAGCTTTCCCTTCAGTGATTCTGCATAGGTCAGAGCTGAGCCCTGCCTGTACCCTTCCGGATTGTCTTCCGGGGTATCCATGTATCGTTCGGTATATACATTGTCATACAGACGCCAGTCGGTGACTGAATAGTCTGCAATGCCATGTGTCCAGTAATCTGCGCCTGCCAGCAGGGCCATGCATGTGACATATCCGCCGTAAGAACCACCGGTGATGCCCATCCTGGAACTGTCAACCCACGGTTGCTGCCGAAGCCATTTCACGGCATCCGAATAATCCGAAATCTCCCATTTCCCCAGTGAACGATGCATGTAGTCAAGTCCCTTCTTGCCGAAGACACCTGAACCGCGATGATCGACATTGATGGTCACGATTCCGTTCTCGGCATACCATCGGGGCTGAACTCCCGGCCACCTGTTTCTGATGCTTCCGGCATCCGGACCGCCGTAAATGGTGAACACGACCGGATATTTTTTTTCCGGATCGAAATTCAACGGATAAGTTATCAGTGCAGGCATGTCAAAAAGACCATCGGATGTCCTGATCTTCACAAGCTCAACCTTATGATGCTTCGAAGCATCATAGGCGGGTACCTCTTCACGATGGATATTGCGTACCACTTTCCCCTTTTTGTCAATCAGGTTTATACCCCCGGGGTCACTGATACTGCTCCATGTTTCATAGAAGTATGATCCGGCGGGCGAAACCGATGCATTGTGATACCCCTCTCCTGAAGTGACCTGCAGCAGCCCTGACCCATCAAGCCTTGCACGGAACAGGTGACCATCAAGCATATCAGGACCGGTGCCGTTGAAGTATATCTCCTTTTTGGCTTCATCAACCCTGACTATACCAGTCACCTTCCACTGGAAGTTGGTTATCTGCGATCTGAGGTTACCGTCCCATCCGTAATAATAGAGATTGTACCAGTCATTGCGGTAACTCCTTACAATAAATCCGCTGCCGTCCTTCATTATGTAGATGTCCTCGAAGAAATCAATCCAGGTGGGTCTGGTTTCATGGTAAACTTCTGTGAAATCTCCGGTATTCACATCAGCCAGAATGAACCTCATGTCATTCTGATCACGGTTGAGGACCTGAACCATAAGCTTTTTGCTGTCAGGGGTCCATGATGGCCATGCTATATACTGGTCAATGTTCTCATCAGTCCTGATCCATGTTGTTTTACCGGTTGTAAGATCAACCACCCCCATTTTAACCCTCGGGTTCGGGTCTCCGGGCTTGGGATAAGGCGTTATCTCAAGCCTTCCGTGAAGGCCGTCAGTATCTTCAAGCGCATTCAGATAATAGAGAGGAACCGGGTTGTCATCAGTATGGAGATAGGCCAGTTTACCTGCATCAGGAGACCACCAGAATGCGGCATACCTCGTGCTTCTGCCCAGAATCTCCTCCATATAAACCCAGGAAGCCCAACCGTTGTATATTTTATCGGTCGCATCAAAGGTGAGCCTTGTCTCCTTTCCAAGATCAAGATCATATACGTATAGTTCCTTGTTCTTCGTGTAAGCCAGTTTGCGGTCGCCGGGGGCAAACCTGGCGTTCATCTCCATGTCAGGGTCAGAAGTCAGCCTTTTCCCCTCACGATTAGTGAAAGAATAATACCACAGGTCATTGTCACGGACAACTACAACAGCCTGCATATCTGATGAAGAGATCATTCCGGGTCCGGGCTGAGCATCTTCAGGGAGAAGACCCCTCAGTTTTTCAATCTCGCTGGTGTAGTCAGTGACAGGAACAGATTTGCCTGTCTTGCAATCATACTGCCGGTAAACCGGCTTTTTGTCTTCTCCCATGCTCCTCAGCAGAAAGTGGGTGTCATCAATCCATTTGACAAACGTCAGCTGCGAATCACCTGCACCAGGCCTCTGACCTGACGCTGAAGCAGATATAGCCAACAACAGGGTAATCTGTAAAAAGATGCAAAACTGTTTCATGGTATAGGATTTTGAGTATAAATCATTCTTCTGAGCTAACAAATATAATAAAGTTAATTCCCGCAGGCGTGCAAGATGCCGGAGAACACAATTTATATTCAAGGGGCATTCAGGTTCATTTTCCTGTTTTCCGCAATGGGACACCTTAAAAATAATTCTGGATAATATAGTATAGTTCCTGCTGCTCTTGTTCCATCTTAAGCAGGTGGCTTTCTGTGTGTTTGGACTCAGGGAGGGTATAAGTTATCTGATACATGGTATGAGTGATTTCTGCTACCTTTTTCAGTGACAGTGTTGATTTGGCCTGATACAAAGCATGTTCCAGGTCCTTATAAATACAATAGGCTGTGAAGGCAATACAGATATGAGCCGGTAGTGTTCCAATTAGTGTGTCCGGATACAAAGCCATAAGCACCCGGACAATCCGGAGCGGGAAATGCTGCCTGAAAGCCGGCTCAGTTAGTCTGGTGCCTGTACCTCACCGCACCCGGCTCCTCATTCGCCTTTACGACCTTCTGCTTCAGGCTCTCCTTGTAGGCGATCAGCTTCTCCATGACAGCCGGGTCACCGGTAGCAATCATCTGCGCTGCCAGGATACCTGCATTCAGCGCTCCGTCAATGGCAACAGTTGCAACAGGAATCCCGGGAGGCATCTGAACGATGGCCAGCAATGCATCCATCCCGTCAAGTGATACCTTCACAGGTGCTCCGATGACCGGTACGGGGGTCATCACAGCTATCACTCCCGGCAGATGAGCCGCCATGCCCGCGCCTGCAATAATCACCTTTATTCCCCTGTCCGCTGCACCGCGGGCGA